>ERZ1023508.154-NODE-154-length-31177-cov-7.835261_pt1 | contig 31177 bp, 33 predicted proteins | sample MGYA00380548_ERZ1023508 | MGnify/ENA primary metagenome ERZ1023508 (study PRJEB33173, sample SAMEA4830311) | metagenome | study: EMG produced TPA metagenomics assembly of the PRJEB25223 data set...
ATCGAACCGCCGACCCTCTGCTTGTAAGGCAGATGCTCTCCCAGCTGAGCTAATCACCCTTCGCTCTCGAAGTGGTGCGCATTCTAGAGACGAGCTTTTACCTTGGCAACCCTTTTTTTAATTTTTTTTTACTGCGTTTCCAATGACTTAGCGTAACCGCAGTTTTTTGCTCTCTTTCGAGCCTCTCCAATATCCCTGCAAGCCTCGCCGCGCCTGGGTTTGGCTCATAGCCAGCCGACTCACCACAAAATGCCACCGCTTGGCCTAACTGGTGCGGAGCGGAATAATGCGCGCTTTTCACCCCGGAGATTCTTCACGCCATGTGGTTCCGTAACCTCCTCGTCTACCGCCTTACCCAGAACGTCCCGCTCGACGCTGATACCGTGGAGGCTGCACTGGCTACAAAACCGGCTCGCCCCTGTGCCAGCCAGGAGCTTTCTACCTATGGCTTCGTCGCCCCATTCGGAAAAGGCCCGGACGCCCCGCTTGTTCATGCGAGCCAGGGTTTCCTGCTGATCTCCACGCGCAAGGAAGAGCGCATCCTGCCTGGCAGCGTCGTCAAGGACGCAGTCAAGGAGAAGGTGGATGAGATCGAGGCTGAGCAGATGCGCAAGGTCTATAAGAAAGAGCGCGACCAGATCAAGGATGAGATCGTCCAGGCTTTCCTGCCCCGCGCCTTTATCCGCAAATCCGGCACCTTCGCAGCCATTGCCCCGGAACAAGGCCTGATCCTCGTTGACGCTTCCAGCCCGAAGAAGGCTGAAGACCTGCTTTCTACGCTGCGCGAGGCGCTCGGCTCACTTCCTGTGCGCCCACTTTCAGTGAAAATTGCCCCAACCGCTACGATGACCGATTGGGTGAAGGCGCAGGAAGCTGCAACCGATTTCTATGTGCTGGATGAGTGCGAGCTGCGCGACACCGATGAGGACGGCGGCGTTATTCGCTGCAAGCGTCAGGATCTGACGAGCGAGGAGATCCAGCAGCACTTGAGCGTTGGCAAGCTGGTGACTCAGCTGTCGCTGGCCTGGCAAGACAAGCTTTCGTTCATCCTCGATGACAAGCTGACCATCAAGCGTCTGCGTTTCGAAGACATGCTTCAGGAGAAGGCCGAGCAGGACGGTGGCGATGACGCGCTTAGTCAGCTCGACGCAAGCTTCACACTGATGATGCTGACCTTCATTGAGTTCCTGCCCCAATTGTTCGAAGCGCTGGGTGGCGAAGAGGTCCCTCAGGGCCTGTAATCTCGGGCTAACACTGATCCAGAAGGGGCACAGCCATGCTAGGCTGGCGCCCCTTTTTTGTTTCCATACACAACAAGAGACGACTGCCATGCGCGCCCTTGCCGCCCTCGGCCGCTTTGCCGGTAATACATTTGCCCTTTGGGTGTTGCTATTCGCGGTGTGGGCGTTCTTTTCGCCCGCGCTTTTCCTGCCCGCCGTCAGCTGGATCGTGCCGTTGCTGGGCGTGATCATGTTTGGAATGGGGCTCACACTGAAATCGGAAGATTTTCGGGAGGTGTTCCGCCGCCCCCTGACCGTGTTCGTCGGCGTGGTAGGCCAGTTCGTCATCATGCCGGGCCTTGCGTGGCTGCTCTGCCAATTGCTGGGATTGCCCCCGGAGATCGCAGTAGGGGTAATTCTGGTGGGTTGCTGCCCCGGCGGGACGGCCTCCAACGTCATGACCTGGCTGGCGCGCGGCGACCTGGCGCTGTCAGTCGCCATCACGTCAGTCACGACGCTCCTCGCCCCGCTCGTCACCCCAACACTGATCTACCTGCTGGCGTCCGAGTGGCTGCCGGTGAAATTCGGCGCCATGTTTTTCTCGATCCTGCAGGTTGTTGTCCTGCCCATCGTGTTGGGCCTGGTTGTCCAACGCATCCTTGGCAAACGAACACAGTATCTGGTCGAGGTCCTTCCGCTGGTCTCAGTCGTGAGCATCGTTGCGATCGTCTCAGCCGTCGTGGCCGCCAGTCAGGGGAAGATCGCCGAGTCAGGCTTGCTGATCATGGCGGTCGTCATTCTCCATAATGGACTTGGCTTGGGCCTGGGCTATGCGCTCGGGAAGCTCTGTGGCTTCCGATCGGCGCAGTGCAAGACGCTTTCCATTGAGGTCGGAATGCAGAATTCAGGCCTTGGCGCTGCCCTTGCGACTGCGCACTTCTCGCCACTTGCAGCCGTGCCGAGTGCACTGTTCAGTGTCTGGCACAACATATCCGGCTCACTGCTCGCTACTGCCTACCGACGGTTTGGGCATGACCCGGTTGCACCGGACGAAGCCCCACCTAAAGAAAGCATCAACTGATTGAAGGGCGGCCAGCAGGCCGCCCTTTTCAATTCTGGGGGTATAGCACAGGGCCGGCTTCTCGCATGAATATCTCCACGGTCTTTGGACCAATACCCTCGAACGCTTGAAGACGCTTCTCGAATGCCGTTCTATCTTCGCTCTGTTCCCGTATGCCCAATACCTTCCCGCCGTATTGCGCGTTGAGGGCGCTGCAGAGCTTCAACAATCGATCCGCAGTTGATTCGTCATAGCGAACGTAGCGTCCCTCACCGAGCATATTGACGAGATCCTGCCAGCTGCAATTGCACAGCTTGCGCGGCGTATCACGACCATGCTTGTCGACAATCACGCGGAAGGCGTCGGCTGCGATGTTCTGCTGGATCCGCTTGCCAAACAGAAAGCTTGCCAAAAGCCATTTGAAAAGAGCCTGCTCGCCAGACTTAATGTCGATGCCCAGTGATTCGGCCGTAATTTCGGTGCTCACCGTGTAACCCTTGTCGTCATGCCTGTCCGTTCGATGCGTACCCATCGTGACAGGTTCGATCGTTACTGGAGAACCAGGCGACCTATCGGACCCAACGGCAGATAGGACTTTCTTCACCGAACGGGAGGCGTGCGATGAAGTCGCCCGCCTCGCCGATGACTGCACCGTACAGTCCGCGGCCGCTGACAATGACGGAACCGTCATGCTCGAAGCTACCTGGATGACATTCGTGTTCGTACCGGAGCTGGGCGCGTGATCCATCGGCTTGCCCCCGCCGGTGGGTTATCTCGCCGCAGGCTTCGCACTGGCCGCATTCGCCACCGCCCCTGGCCTTCAGCCAGCGATAGCGTAGTGCTGGGATATATCGCGCATCCGAGTGTGCTTTTACTGCTATCCAGGGTGGGGCTAAAACTCAAACCTGCCAACCGTGGACCTGCTCGCGCTGCTGGTGTTGAGCATGATGCGTGGGAAGGTTCCTTCAGTATGGGACCTTCAAAGACCCTTGTTTTGAGAACGTTTGAAGATTGCAGCACGTACGTACCGTCCTCACGACGGTGAACGTCCGGGATGCGAAAGCGACGTCCATCCAGAAACGACGTGCGCGGTTAAACCGGCCTCGTTGTCCCGCACGTGCTTTACGAAGACATTGGCCGACGGATTCAGGAGGTGGGCACCGATCGGACCTACCTGACCATGAGCGAGGCCGGCGCGGACCTCGCTGAACATGTCAAACGTGACTTGCAGAACCTGGCCTGAGGCACTGGATCACAGTGCCGCAGCCAGCCGCATACCCTGGCTGATGGCACGCTTGGCATCCAATTCGGCAGCCACGTCTGCTCCGCCAATCAGATGGACACGCTGTCCGGCAGACTCGAGCCCAGCCTGCAGCTCACGCAGTGGTTCCTGACCGGCACAGACAATGACATTGTCGACCGGCAATATCTGCGGCTCGCTATCGCCTACCCGTATGTGAAGACCTTCGTCATCGACCTTGAGATATTGAACGGCGTTGATCATCGTCACGCCCCGATGCTGTAAGCCTAACCGGTGAATCCAGCCGGTCGTTTTGCCAAGGCCGTCGCCCACCTTGGCCTGCTTGCGCTGGAGCAGATACACCTTACGCTGGGCTGGCTCATGTTCAGCGGGTGCAAGGCCACCACGCGCCTTCAACGTGGAATCAATTCCCCATTCTCGCCAGAACGCCTCACGATCGAGACTGGTCGACGCATCCGAGCGCGTAATGAACTCGGACACATCGAAGCCAATACCACCGGCGCCGACGACGGCCACGCGCTCGCCTATTGGTCGGCGCTCCATGATCGCGTCGATGTAGCTGACAACGCTTGGGTGATCAATCCCCGGAATATCAGGAACGCGCGGAACCACCCCCGTTGCAAGCACGATATCGTCGAAGCCGCCTTCGCGTAGCATCTCGACGGTCGCCGCGGTGCCGAGGCGAACTTCCACGCCGGTCACCTCGAGGCGCCGCTGGAAGTAGCGCAAGGTCTCATGAAACTCTTCCTTCCCTGGAATGCGCTTGGCGTAGTTGAATTGCCCGCCGATCACATTCGACGCTTCGAAGAGTGTCACGCGATGGCCCCGCTCGGCAGCGATGGTCGCCGCAGCCAGGCCGGCTGGCCCTGCGCCAACCACCGCCACCGTACGCGGAGCCAACGCCGGGCCGTATACCAGCTCGGTCTCGTGCCCGGCACGAGGGTTGACCAGACAACTGCTCACCTTGCCCGCGAATGTGTGATCAAGGCAGGCCTGGTTACATGCGATGCACGTATTGATTTCATCCGCCCTGCCCGCTGCGGCCTTGACCATAAAGGCCGGATCGGCCAGAAAAGGGCGCGCCATGGACACCAGGTCAGCGTCGCCAGACGCCAATACCTGCTCGGCAACCTCGGGCATATTGATTCGGTTGGTTGTTACGAGGGGGATGGCAATCTCGCCACGCAGGCGGGCCGTCACCGATGTAAACGCCGCACGAGGCACCTTGGTCGCAATTGTTGGAACTCGCGCCTCATGCCAGCCGATGCCGGTATTGATGATGCTCGCACCTGCCGATTCGATAGCCTTGGCGAGCTGCACGATCTCGCCCCAATCGCTGCCGCCATCCACCAGGTCAAGCATCGAGAGCCTGTAGATAATGATGAAATCCGTTCCGACTGCCCGCCGGATACGGCTTACGATCTCGACCGGCAACCGCATGCGGTTCGCATAGTCACCGCCCCACTCATCATCACGGTGATTTGTACGCGACGCCAGGAACTGATTAATGAAGTAGCCCTCGGACCCCATCACTTCGACGCCGTCGTAACCCGCTTCGCGTGCCAGTTCGGCACAGCGAACGAAGTCCGATATCTGCACGTCCACTTCGTCGGCCGTCAACGCGCGCGGTGTGAACGGATTGATCGGCGCCTTGATCGCGCTGGGCGCCACAAGGGACGGCGTGTAGGCATAGCGACCTGCGTGCAGGATCTGCATGCAGATGAGACCACCTTCGGCATGTACGGCATCCGTAATCGTGCGGTGCTGCTCGGCCTCTTCGGATGTCGTCAGCTTCGCGGCGCCCTGGAAAACTACACCTTGATCATTCGGCGCAATACCGCCTGTCACCATCAGCCCTACGCCGCCACGGGCGCGTTCGCGAAAATAGGCTGCCAGACGCTCGAAACCTTGTGGTCGCTCTTCAAGCCCCGTATGCATCGAGCCCATGATGGCCCGGTTCGGCAGCGTGACGTGCCCGAGCGAAAGTGGTGCGAACAGATGGGGGTAGGCGGCTGAGGTCATGGCTAATCCACATATCTTGTAATGGTGCGCACGCGCACGAATAGCCATAACGCTAGTGCGTGATCCCTGCTTAGACAATGATCACAATGCACAACTAGCTGATCGAACTGCACACTTGGGCTTGGCAAGCGCTTCACCGCGCTCTACCCTCCTCCCGATGATGCGCGCATTGAAATTCGCACTCCTCGCAGCTGCGGCACTGGTCGCACTCGTTTACTTCCTTGACTGGTCGGAACGGCGTTCGCATGGTCACTATCTATCCGACCTGCGTACCCACGTAGTGTCGAGCGAGGCCCGCGCCGACGGACCTAACGTCATATTGGTCCAGGCGCAGCTTTCGCCTGTCGATTACCAATCGCTCGACCACCTCCGGTTGAAGCTGGATGCGGTACTCGACAGAGCCCAGGCACAGGGCATGCTGATCCCTGGCTCGCTCGTGGTATTACCAAACCATATTGGAACCTGGCTCATCGCAACAGGCGAGAAAGTCGAGTTCTATCAATCTCGCGATCGATACGAAGTCCGAGATTGGCTGTTGCTGGGCAACCCCCTGAATGCGGTGAAGGCACTGCTGCTCAATCTGGGCGCAAATCGCCTGGACGAGGCTTTGCTGCGCATGAAGGCCGAAGACATGGCCCAGGCGTACCAGGCGTTTTTTTCCGATCTGGCACGACGGTACAGCGTCTTTGTGGTTGCCGGATCAATCGTGCTGCCCTCACCGGTGTTCGAGGCCGGTCAGCTACACGCCGGAAATGGTGTGCTTCGCAACGTCGGACTGGTTTTTTCCCCGGATGGCAGCGTCCTTGGGCCCATGCATGACGATCCGTGGCCCATCGCAACCCGTTCGGTTCCTGAAATGATTTCCCTGGAGGGCCGCCAGTACAGTATCGAGCGCGACGTTCAGGACGGGCACCCGTGTATCCGTGTGCGACGACTCGATACCGGCGAACTCAGCCAACCGGTGTTTCTTCGCGGTACGCTGGACTGGCCGATTGGCGGCGTGCCACGCCGTATAACACTGTCAGCCCCCCCCGACACGTTGAACGGCCCAGCCGGCAGCCACGTTATAAAAGCGTGGTCGACGCCATGAACCGCCCGCGGATACGCCTGGGAGACCTCTCGGTCGGGCTGAGCCTGAGCCTTGCAGAGTGCCTCCGCGCTGCGGGCCACGACGCACAGGCGGTACTGGAGCGATATGGCCTGGACCCGGAGCGATTGGCGCAGCCTGAAGCACGGTTGTCGATTGCTCGTTATATGCACCTTGGCTACACCGCGATGCAGATGATCGGCGATCCCGCATTCGGACTGGAAGCGGCTCGCCATTCACGGCTGTCCTACCTGGGCCTCGCGGGCGTCACCGCCCAGACCGCGCCCGATGTCCAACGAGCGATCGAGACATTGGTGCAGTTCGAGCCGCTATTCATGCAAAACTACCGCGGCCACTCGAGCCTTCACCCAGACGACACAGGCACCTGGCTACGTTTCTACTCCATCAGTCCGTTCAATGACTACAACCGATTCGCAGTCGATACCCAATTAGCGGGGTGGCGACGACAATTGTCGCAAGTGATCGGTCGGCCTCTGCCCGTAGACAGGGTTCAATTTGAATTCGATGCCCCTTGTTATGCCGAACGATACGAGTTCCATTTCGGCGCAAAGGTAGAGTTCGGCGCGCCGCATAGCCAAATACGTCTTAGCCGAGATACCTTGCGCCTCGCGGGCATCGAGCACTGCCCTGGCACCTGGCATCACCTGTCCTCGCTTTGTGAAGCGGAGCTCACGCGTAGAACGCGTACACATACGGTGCGCGAACGTGTCGTGCAGTTGATCGGCCCCCTGCTTCATGGCCGGGAGCCGGAACTGGAAGAAGTTGCAGCGCAACTGCAGCTCCCACCCTGGACGTTGCGACGCAAGCTGGCCGACGAGGGCACCGGTTTCAGGGACCTGCTGGCTGACACGCGACGAGATCTGGCGGTGGCCTACATTCGTGACACACGGCTCACGTTCGGCGAGATCGCCTATCTGCTCGGCTTTTCGTCAGCGGAGGCGTTCCAGCGAGCTTTCAAACGGTGGTGCCACTGTACGCCGGGTGAATACCGGCGTTCCAAACCGTTATCGTCGCCTCACAATTCCACGGCATCGTCAGGCTCGTCGTCTGCAGAACGCGGACTCGATTCCAACCACTCCTCAACGTAGTCATCCATCGCATCACCCTCAACATGTGCCTTGAAGTTGAAGCGCTGATGTGACGCGAGCATGACAACCAGACGAGTTGCTTATTGTATGGATGGTTCCAGAAGCTGACCCAACGCAATTTTGAGGGCTTCAGCTGGTACAGGCTTATGGAGCAATGGAATCTGGCTGGCCATCGCTTCCCGGAGCCGCTCCGGAGCCGTGTCGCCGGTAATCAATAGCGCTGGGATTTCATGCCCTACTCGCTCGCGAAGCCGCTTGATCACGTCCGCGCCTGTTTGTCGCTCACGTAAGCGATAGTCGCAAATGATGACGTCCGGCCGCTGCGCGTCGACACTGGCCAACGCCTCATCCAATGATTCGACGGTCTGGCAAATCATTTGCCAGCTCGACAGAAGGTCCTGCATCCCCTGGCGAACAGCATCGTCGTCGTCGACCACAATCACGCGGCGACCCTCCAGATAACCGGCAGCATATCGAGGCGGCGTTACAGTGGCTTCCTGGTCGGCTACCCCTATAGGCAACACGATTGAAGGCACCGAGATTCTGAACACACTCCCTTGCCCCAGCCGTGAGCAGAGCGTGAGCCGATGGCCCAGTGATCGTGTGAGCCCATCGACAATTGCAAGGCCAAGGCCGAGACCTTTTCGCCGGTCCCGCTCTGGATTGCCGAGCTGATGGAACTCCCGGAAAACGTCGCGCTGCTCGGATTCGGCGATTCCAATTCCTGTGTCATACACTTCGATCGAAATGTGGTCGCCCCTTCGCCTGCAACCTACCAGTACACCGCCGCGTTCGGTATATCGGATGGCGTTCGAGATAAGGTTGCGCAAGATGAGCTCGAGTAGCGCAGGGTCCGTAATTACGATGGCCTGCGTTTCCCGCGAACGATAAATCAGCCCCTTCGCATCCGCTTGCGGCGCTAGTTCGGCCTCCAGCTTGTGAAGCAGCTCCTGCAAGGGCGTTGGCCGCAGCTTCGGCTGTACGACGCCTGCTTCGATCCTTGAGAAGTCCAATAGCGTATTGAGCATGTCGGTAGATGCAAGGCTTGCCGACTTCGCATTGGCGAGAATACGCCGCTGAGACGGGGTCAGCGGCCCACACGACAAGGCCTCTATGAATAGGCCTAGCGCGTGGATCGGTTGACGTAAGTCATGACTCGCTGCAGCGAGAAAACGCGACTTCGCAAGGTTGGCACCTTCGGCTTCCTCGCGGGCGGCACCCGCCAACTCTGTCTCAGTCTTGAGCTGGTCGATCAGCTGAAGGTTCTGGAAGCGCAAACGGATCGACTCGATGACACCTCGCCCGATAAGACTGGCCTGGCCCCACTGCCCCGCTACGTAGAGCAAGCAAGCAGCCCCCATGGCGAAATAGGCAATCCCGTCGAGACTGAAGAACCGGATACTCGCCAACAGGAGTGCCGGAACCATCAGCGCCAGATACAGCATGATGATGGGCGACAGTAGCGCAACGGCATTGCTGCTTATAGCAGCAAGCAGTGCAAGCACGAGTGCCGTCGCGCCTGCGGACGTATTTTCGTCGATGACAACCCAGACCAGCGAGCCCCAGATCAACCCTTCGATGAACTTCCCGACCAGAAGAAAGCGGACGAGTCCGGGCATCTCGGTGAATTGAAAGCCGTTACGCACCACGCGTCCGCAGAAAAGCGCCAGACCAATACGGGTCGTCAGAAACGCGACGTACCAGATGAACAGCTCCGGCCCCTCGACATCAGGATGACTCGATACCTGACCGTCAGGCCCGTAGACACTATGGGTCGAAAGGTAAAAGGAAATGAGGATGAGAGTGGAAAGGAAAAACCCGACCGGAACGGATTGCGCCACGCCGCCGAATACAAGCTTCACGCGCTCCGCATAAAGACGTGAGGCCTCGTTCATCGCACCAACCCAAGCCGACGAGCCGCGAACGCCGCCTCTGAACGGCTCGAGACGTCCAGCGTTGCAAGCGTCGCCTGAACGTGGCCCCGCACGGTGTGTTCGGACAGGTTGAGGCGACGCCCGATCATCTTGTTGGACAAACCCTGACAGAGCAGATCAAGGACTTCAGCCTGCCTGGGCGTGAGCCTGGGGCGATCTTCACCAGAACGATGTACCGGGGCAGGCGCGGCATCTCCGTCAAGCAAGCTGCGAACCTGCGCCAACATCCGCTCAGGTCTTTCGGTCTTGGATATGAAAGCAATGGCGCCCTTTTCAACCGCCTCGCTGATGATGTCAGGCAAATCGAAGGCGGACACCACAACAATCTTCGCTAGCGGCCATTTGCGTCTGAGGGAGGCCATACCCTCCAAACCGCTTACGCCCTGCAGCTGCACATCGAGCATGATCAGGTCGGGTCCGATGTCCGACTCCTGGAGCGCCTGTTCGAGCGAGCCGGCCTCGCTGATGCCGGCTTCGCCTAGCCCGGCCTCCAGGACCATGGCAATCCCCGAGCGGAACAGGGCGTGATCGTCGATGAGCAAAATTGATTTCATGATGATGTCAGCGCTTCCTTGCGGGGGGAAACAATAGCGCAAGCAGTCCATATGGACTATGGAAATCGATCGCCGCAGGACCAAGAATAATCGCCAAGGATGGTGGGACAAGGACGGCGCGGCATGGATGCTGCCACCCCCGCCCCGAGTCGGCCAAGGATGGCCCGACCATTTGCCAATGCTTCGCCCTGCCGCCTCCGATCCGCCCTACCTGACCAGATGTATAGTCCATTTAGACTATATAGACGTGTAACCGTCCGTCGTAGCATTTGCCCCGGTTCCAGCACGCAGCGCCGCGAGCCTTTCTTTTGGCGAGATCCGACGGTGGATTGGCATGGACGATTCGAGCGACACCTTTTGGCTTCTGGAAAAGCGTTTTACGCAAAAGCCAAGCCCTACGGCCAGCGACCTTGTGAGTCGCCAGCGCCGAATACACGCGATGAGCGCAGACAGCGCTTTGCCTCCGCCAAACGCCATTCAGGCATCAGTTCCGGCATCCGTCGACCCGACAACTCTGGAAAGCAGATCATTCGATCAACTGAGAGAGCACCTGGCCCGTGTAAATCCCACACGCGCATTTGAGATACCTGCAGGGCTTGAGCATATCCACCTCATTGCCGTGGTATCGCCGCAAGGCGGGACCGGACGAACGACCGTCACCGCCAATTTGGCTGCTGTATTGCAGAAAGCGGGACACAACGTCGTGGCGCTGGATCTCGATCCGCAGAATACGCTCCAGCATCACTTTAGTGGGCGCTACCATCCCGCCGCCGAGCCACCTGGAATCAGTCGTCCGGAAACCAATTGGCGGTCATGCGTCCAGAGTACGGAGTGCGGCGCAATGCTGCTGCCGTTTGGATCGGTCGACGATGCCCAGCGCGACGCGCTCGAAGCCCGGCTACGTAGGGAACCGAGTTGGCTTCGCGATAATCTCGATGCCATGCATTTCGCGCGCGATACCGTGGTTGTCATGGATTTGCCAGCTGGAAGCTCGGTGTACCTGCGCCAGGCGCTTTCGGTTGCGTCGATGGCGGTCATCGTCAGCTTGGCCGAGGCCAGTTCCTATATAGCGCTTTCACCTTTCGAGCTCACGATTGCGCACTACACCGATGATCAACCAGGCTTTATTGGGATTGGCCATGTCCTCAATCAGCTGGACGAGACCAGATCGCTGAACCGCGATATTGCGAAGGTCCTGCAGGAATCCATCGGCGATGCACTGCTCGCGGCCGTTCCATACGATCCATCGATTGCCGAATCGCTCGCGTACCACCGCAACGCCTACCTTCACTCGCCTAATAGCGCGGGATGCACGGCGCTATCAAACTGTGCTGATCGACTGGTCGAGCGGCTGCTGACCTCAACCCTGCGTACACATGTCAGCTAAACATGAAGCCTCAGCCGCAAGGCGAGACATTAGGAATGAAGGATTACCAACACGTCTAGCGGCTTGAAAGAGCCGGCGTTGGATGGCGTCCCCTGCTGGAATCGAACCAGCATCTAGCCCTTAGGAGGGGCTTGTTCTATCCGTTGAACTAAGGGGACAGCGCAGTCGCCTGGCAGCGACGGAGGGCATCTTACCCAGCGCTGGACGGTTTGTCATGCCGACTGGCCCGGAAGGGAACGCAAGGATGACGTCTGTACTCGGAAGTACTACATCGCAGGAGTACATCAATGAACACTAACGCCCATCATCAGCTGCACCTCTCTGGCGGCGGCGACCAGGCACCTCTGAACGACCTCGATGAGGCCGAGCACGAAACGGGCTCGGCACCGGACCCCGCTGACTTGGACGAAGCCACGCTGAATGATTTGCTATCCGAGCCTGACAGGATCGAGATGGACCCGAATGTTCCGTAGTACCAAAGCGCGCTAATCCAGCGTTCCTAGTGAACGCTGACTTTCAAACAGCCGGTCTTCGCCGGAGATCGGATCGGTGAACTGCAGGCGCCTGGCCAGTAGCGCCAGAGGCCGGGCATAGTCGTCAGGTGCATCGCGCGGTGCCAGAACCGGATAGAACGGGTCATAGCGAATCGGCGCGCCCAATGCGCTCATATGCACACGAAGCTGGTGCTTACGCCCGGTCACGGGGTCCAAGCGGTAGCGCCACCAGTTTGCCGCTCTTTCCAGTACTTCAATCCGAGTCTCGGCGTTCGCACCGCCGTCCGCTTCTGCACTCAGGATAAAGGGATCGCCTTCAACCAGCCGACTCCTGCGGACGTGAGGATAGGAAAGCTCGGGCAAAGGTTTGGCAATTGCTTCGTATTGCTTTTGAATGCGCCGCTCGCGAAACAACGCCAAATAGTCATTTCGAGATTCAGGGCGAAGCGAAAACAGCACCAGACCCGCAGTTAGTCGATCGAGGCGGTGCAACGGAACGACCTGCGGGTTGTCGAGCTGTCGAGCAAGACGCGCCACGAGTGTCTGCTCGACGTAGGGCCCCGACGGGACAACAGGAAGAAAGTGCGGTTTGTCTGCAACCAGCAGATGCTCGTCGCGATAGAGTATCTGCGCCTCGAATGGGACATTCGGCTCTTTGGTTACCTCGCGAAAGTAACGGATTTTTATCCCCGCTTGATAGGGCGTGTCGGCCAGGAGAGGCCTCCCGTCCGCATCCTGCACGCGCCCGCGAGCCATCCGGTCTTGCCAAACCGCTCGCTCGATGGTGGGAAAGCGATCAACGAGGAAGTCAAGCAGGAGGCTCCATGCGCCGGAAGGGAGATGGACCATGCTCGCGCCGAAGCGTTGGGATTGGGTACTGCTCTTCATCTTGACTCAGGGTGAATGGACCGTAGCGGGGCATTATCCCCGCTACACCACGTTACTCAACCAGGAAACTAGCCTTGACCGCTGCCGGGAGAGGTCGGTGGCCGGGCCATGCCGCGTGGACCTGCGACACCCCAGATGATCAGCCCCAAAACGGGGAACACGACGATAAGCACGGCCCAGCCGATCTTTGTGCTACCGGATTTCGAGCTTTGGAATACGCTCGCGATAGCCCAGAGATCCAGGGCGACAATGCATATGCCGACGATGGTCCAAAAGATGCCCATATGTCTGTCTCCTCGTGGTCTCACTAGTTATGGCCGCTTGTGAGCTTCAAGGGTTCCGACGTTCCAGCACGGTTCGTCGGAGCACATGCTTGAGTCGATGCGCCGCTACCGCTAACGTGGCGGGCCCGCTCAGGAGAATTCAATGCATACGCTCCGCCTTGCCACGATGACCGTGCTGCTCTCTCTGGTCACCGGATGTCAGATGTTCACGCATGCTCCAGCACCACCAAGCACGGCTAACGTGGTTCGACTACAAGGCACGTTGACCCAGCAGGATCAAACCTGGTGGTTCACGCCCTGCGACTCGCAAGAACGTCTGAAGGTAACCGAGCAAGCTGGGAGTAGCATCCTGCAGGAGGCCAAGGTGCTTCAGGCAGGCGGCGGCCCGCTGTTTGCGGACATCGGCGCAGCGCGCCGGCCGGGCGAGCTTCTACTGAATCGGTTTTACCGGCTGCAATACGAAGGCAATGCGTGCGGTGACCCCATCTTTCGTCGACTCCAGGCCCGCGCCGCAGGTAACGAGCCATTCTGGAGCGCAGAAGTTAGTCCAAAGGGCATGGTGATCGACCGGCCGGGGGAACAGCAGTCCATGGTGCTGCCATTCCTGGAGGAACGACTGCCGGATGGAAGCATGAGCCTGACAAGCGAGGCGAACGGCCACCGGGTCGAGCTCTGGCTTGCGCCTCAGCGGTGCATCGATAGCATGAGCGGCAATCTCTACCACCTTACCGCCGAGCTTCGCGTGGACGGCAAGGTCGACCGTGGTTGTGCCTATTACGGCGGGCAACGTCAGTAGGTCCGGGAAACAGGCGGAGGCTGTCGCAACAGCTCTCCGCCCATACCGTCAGAGCTCATCCAAACGCTGTTGAAGGGCTACGCCAGCACCGACCAGCCCTGGATGACCCGCGGTCACCAGCCAGACGGGAATGCCTTCGAAGAAATCGCTCATCTGCCCTTTGTCGGCGAATGCGGCGTTGAAGCCGCTCTGGCAGAACATGTCGGCAATTCGCGGGACCACCCCGCCGGTAATAAAGACCCCGCCGCGGGCACCCAACGTCAGGACGTTGTTTCCAGCCGCACGGCCGAGGAAGACACAAAATTGCTCGACGACGCGGCAAGCCAAGACGTTCCCCGCCAGCGCCGCTTCGGTGATCTGGGACGGATCCGTGTACGTTGCGGCGCAACCCTCCACTTCGCAATATGCCCGGTAAAGGTTGAGCAGGCCGCTTCCACTTAGCACGTGCTCAGCGCTGACGTGTCCGAATCGGGAATGTAGCGCCCCCCATAATTGCGCCTCCAAAGGCGTGTCAATAGGAAGATCCACATGCCCTCCTTCCCCTGGCAGCGCCTTCCAGCGACCATTGGGCAGACACAGCAACGTCGCCACACCAAGCCCTGTACCGGGCCCTATGACCAGTATGGGCTGGTAGACCTCAGCGATACCGGCACGGACATCTCTGCGCTCATGCGGCTCGATGCGGCTCATACCCATCGCCTGAGCTGCAAAGTCATTGATAAGCATGAACTCCTTCAGACCAAGGTCCTCGCAGAATTCACGGCGGCTCAACGTCCAGGCGTTATTGGTGAATCGAAACGCATCGCCGTGCACAGGGCCAGCACAGGCAAGGCAGACCGCATCAAGATCGTCGAGTGACTTGTCGACGCGGTTCAGGTAATGCCTGACCGCGTCCGCAGGGTGCTGAAAATCACCCGGTGCCAATACTTCCACCTGAATGGGGCGGTCGCCGTCCCATAGTGCAAAGCGAGCGTTGGTACCGCCAATGTCTGCGATGAGGGACAGCCTCATTTAAGGGACTCCAGCTCCGCGGTGAAGACGCTCGCGCCTTGCTCTGCCGGGCTGAAGGCGGCCCGCATGAACGCAAACAGCTCGCGGCCACAGCCGATACCCATGTCATCCGGACGTGCGACGTTCTCGCGCGCGGCCCACTCAGCAGAATTAACCATGGCTTCAAGTGTGCCCTTCGCGGCGTCCAGTCGAATCACGTCGCCATCGCGTACACGTGCCAGCGGTCCGCCATCGACTGCTTCCGGGCTCATGTGAATGGCAGCCGGAACCTTACCCGAAGCCCCCGACATTCGGCCATCCGTCACAAGCGCTACATGGAAGCCGCGGTCTTGCAGGACGCCTAGGAACGGTGTCAGCTTGTGCAGCTCAGGCATGCCGTTTGCCTTTGGCCCTTGGAAACGCACCACTGCGATGAAATCGCGCTCAAGCTCGCCCGCCTTGAACGCTGCAGCGAGTTCTGCCTGATCTGCGAATACACGCGCGGGAGCTTCAACAACGCGGTGTTCAGGTGCAACGGCGGATACCTTGATGACGCCGCGCCCAAGGTTACCTTCGAGCACGCGCAGGCCGCCCTCTGGAGCGAATGGGCTCGACGCTGGCCGGAGAATATTGGGGTCAAGACTCTCCATGGGACCATCGCGCCATACCAGCTTGCCGTCTTCGATGAAAGGCTCGCGAGTGTAGGCCGACAGCCCACGACCAAGAACGGTATTCACGTCTTCATGCAGCAGACCGGCTTCGAGCAGGGTCCGGACCATGAAGCCCACTCCACCACAGGCATGAAAATGGTTCACGTCCGCCTGGCCGTTTGGATACACCTTGGCCAGCGTAGGCACGACTGCCGACAGGTCCGCCATGTCCTGCCACGTCAGCTGAATGCCGGCAGCCTGTGCGAATGCCGGGATATGCAACGTGTGGTTAGTCGAACCGCCAGTGGCATGAAGCGCTACGACCGAGTTGACGATCGCTTTTTCGTCCACGATTTCGCACAGCGGCAGGTAATTGCCCCCTTGTCGTGTCAGGCGCGTGACCTGCCGCGCAGCTTCACGCGTCAGTTCGTCACGCAGCGGAGTATAGGGATTCACGAACGATGAGCCGGGCAGGTGAAGCCCCATCACCTCCATGACGACCTGGTTAGTGTTCGCCGTACCGTAGAAGGTGCAGGTACCAGGGCTGTGGTAAGACGCCATTTCAGAAGCCAGCAACTCTTCGCGAGTCGCCTTGCCTTCTGCGAACAGCTGCCGTACATGAGCCTTTTCCTTGTTCGAAATGCCTGACGGCATAGGCCCGCCTGGAACGAACACGGTGGGCAGGTGACCGAAGCGCAGGGCTCCCAGAATCAGGCCAGGGACAATCTTGTCGCAAATGCCCAGGCACAAAGTGGCATCGAACATGTTGTGAGATAGCGCTATCGCAGTCGACATGGCAATGACTTCTCGGCTTGCCAGGCTCATTTCCATGCCCGGCTCACCCTGTGTCACGCCATCGCACATCGCAGGTACGCCGCCCGCAAACTGGCCAACGGATCCAATCTCACGCAGCGCTTCCTTGATGATCTTCGGGAAGTGCTCGTAAGGCTGATGTGCGGACAACATGTCGTTGTAGGCCGAAACGATCGCTACGTTCGCTTCGTTCATCATGCGCAGGCGTTGCTTATCGTCACCCGATGCACAGCCCGCCACCCCGTGCGCAAAATTGGCGCACTGCAACGCCCCGCGGTGTGGGCCTTCACTAGCAGCGGCGCCCATCTGGGCCATATAGCGAGCACGCGTGGCTTTGCTTCGCTCGATCAGTCGCTCGGTGACTTCTATCACGCGGGGATGCATATTGGTCTCCTCTCAGGCCGCTGCCCGTGGCTGGCGGCAGTACCCCGCCAAAAGGCGGCGTTCACGGTTCAAGTTGATATCTATGACAGGCGCTATAACGGTTCGTGACATCCGCAACCAGGCGGATCGATCATCGCTTGCTATTGATACGACGGCCCCTGGCCTGCAGCACGATCAACCGCATGGCCGATTCTGCCATGATCAATCGGTGCTCTTCGTTATCCATGGACTTCCAGCCCTTTATCTCCTTGCGCGTCCGGCCGCACCCGCGGCAGACCTCATCATCGAATTTACACACGCTGATACAGGGGCTTTTCATGATGTCTTCGGCGCCTCACCCGCGGCTTCTTCACTTGCCTGATCCTCATTACTGTCGGCTTCAGGCGCGGCATTCATGTCCTGGAAATCCGTCTTGATGCCCTGCTCCATCCGGTCAAGCTCGGCCAGCAGAGTGCGGAAGCTGGCTTGAGCAGGCTCGTCAGTAATTCCGCCTTCATCCACGGGTTGGTCGTCCCCTTCCTCCCCAAGGATGCTATCCGCTCGCGCCTGCAGCGATGCAGGGATTGGGACATCCTCATCGTCGTCCGCTGCTTCAGGCGCCATTTCTCGCAAGACAGCCAATGGCGGCAATTCATCGAGACTCTTGAGGTTGAAGTGGTCAAGGAATGCGCGCGTCGTCGCCAGCATGGCTGGCCGGCCTGGCACGTCCCGGTAGCCGACCACGCGTATCCATTCACGCTCCTGCAAGGTCTTGACGATCTGGCTGTTCACCGCAACACCTCGAATGTCTTCGATCTCGCCACGGGTTATTGGTTGACGGTAGGCGATGAGCGCCAGCGTTTCCAGCATCGCTCGTGAATAGCGCTGCGGACGCTCCTCCCAAAGCCGGCCAACCCATGGTGCGAAGCGTTGCTTGACTTGCAGGCGATAACCGGACGCCACCTCTTTCAACTCGAACGCACGTTTGCTACAGGAGCCGCCCAACACCGCCAGTGCTGCACGAATCTGAGCAGGCTCGGGCCGCTCGGTCTCTTCGAAAAGCTCTGCCAACCGCTCAATCGACAATGGTCTTCCGGAGGCAAGGAGTATTGCCTCAAGCAAGGATGCAAGCTCACGAGGATCGGACAAATTCATAGGGCGCGGGCACGTACGTGGATAGGTGCAAACGGCTCATTCTGCACCAGTTCCACCAGCGATTCCTTGATCAGCTCAAGGATCGCCATGAACGTCACAACCACACCCAGGCGTCCTTCCTCGACGGTGAATAATGTACCGAAGGCGATGAAACCGCCGCCTCGCAGCCGTTCCAGCACCTCACTCATGCGTTCCCGGGTCGAAAGCACTTCGCGTGTTACCTGATGGCTCTCGAACATATCGGCGCGGCGCAGCACCTCAGCCATCGCCACGAGCACTTCCTCCAGATTGACGTCAGGCAGCAACTTGCGCGCACGCGCCTCAGGCGCGTCAATACGCGGTATCCGGACATCCCGCCCGACTCGAGGAAGGGTATCGAGATCCTCGGCGGCCGTCTTGAAGCGCTCGTATTCCTGCAGCCGACGAATCAGCTCGGCGCGCGGATCCTGCTCGTCCTCTTCAATCTCGGTCGAACGCGGCAGCAGCATCCGCGACTTGATTTCAGCCAGCATGGCAGCCATGACAAGATATTCAGCCGCCAGCTCCAGCCGTACCGACTTCATGAGCTCGACGTAGCTCATGTACTGTCGCGTGATCTCAGCAACCGGGATGTCGAGGATATCGATGTTCTGCTTTCGAATCAGGTAGAGCAGCAAGTCCAGAGGACCTTCGAATGCCTCGAGAAAGATCTCGAGGGCGTCCGGCGGGATGTAAAGATCCTGCGGAAGCTCGTTGAACGCTTCTCCATAGACAACCGCGAAAGGAAGCTCTTGTTGCTCCGGGACCTTCGCTTCCGCTGCTTCGCTGCCTTGGGTCAAGACATGACCTCTTCGAATGGGCTTGGATCGCCACAACCAACGCGCACCACACTCACTTCACCTTCCGCCAGGTTGATCACCGTCGAGGCTTCCAGCCCACCGTAGCCGCCGTCGATAACAAGATCCACATCATGCTCGAGTGACTGGCGCATGTCGTAGGGATCGCTCATCGGCAGCGTTTCACCTGGCATGATCAACGAGGCGCTCATCAACGGCTCACCCAGCTCAGCCAGCAAGGCTTGTGCAATGGGATGGCTCGGCACACGCAATCCAATGGTGCGCCGCTTGGGATGCATGAGGATACGCGGTACCTCCCGGGTGGCGCTCAAGATGAAGGTATAAGGCCCGGGGGTATGGGTTTTGAGCAAACGGAAAGCGTGCGTATCGACCCGGGCGAATACGCCGAGCTGCGAAAGGTCGCTGCACACCAGCGTAAAATTATGCTTGTCATCCAGCTTACGCAGCCGGCGGATACGCTCGACAGCGTTCTTGTCACCGATCTGGCAGCCCACTGCGTAGGAGGAGTCAGTTGGATAAACGATGACACCTCCTCGCCTGACGATCTCCACTGCTTGTTTGATCAAGCGTGGCTGCGGATTCTCGGGGTGGATCTGGAAAAACTGGCTCACGCGCGCTCCTTGGGCATAGTCATTCGGGCATCAGGCGAAGCGATCCGACAGCTTGGGCAAATCGTCCGGCAGCGGGCGATACATGCCCAGCTCGGACCAGTCTCCAGCGGCATGAAAATCGCTGCCCGCACTTGCCAATAGACCGAACTCACGCGTGAGAATTGCAAGCGTGCCAACCTGTTCAGCCGGCTGCATGCCATTAACGACCTCAAGCGCATGGCCACCGGCCTGGGTGAACGCCGTGACGAGGCGACGACGCTTACTTCGCGTGAATGCATAGTGATAGGGGTGGGCCAGACTCACCCACGCGCCCGAGGTACGCAGTGTCGAGACAACGTCCTCAATCGAAGGCCAATGCTGCCGGACGTCACCCAGCTTGCCGGCGCCGAGCCATTTGCGGAATGCCTCGGACCGATCCTTCACGTGACCTTGCGCGACCAGATAGTCAGCAAAATGTGGCCGTGCTGGCGCGTTGTCCGTCTCGCCACGCGACTGCTGGATCGCCTGGGCGCCCTCGAATGCGCCCGGCATGCCCTTTGCCGCGAGGCGTCTGCCGATTTCCTCTGCTCGCTGCCAGCGTGCGTGATGCATGGCGGCAAGCGCCGTATTCAACGCATCGGCGTCGCGATTGAAACCATAACCCAATACATGAATCGTCGCCCCGCCCCACAGGCAAGACAGTTCCACCCCGCTAACGAGCCTGATTCCAAGCGCCTGCGCGGCCGCTTCGGCTTCGTTCAGCCCCTCAAGAGTATCGTGATCGGTCAGCGACAACACACCGATACCCCGCTCATGCGCGCGCTTGACGAGAGCGGATGGCGACAACGAGCCATCGGATGCTGTGCTGTGGCAATGAAGATCTACGAACATGGGGGTACCGTTTGGCGAAGCTGATGTGGCGATAGCAGTATCGTGATGGCTCCCAACCGACACTCAGGACGCTGCAGCCCACCGTCTGTCCGGTACGGAACACCTTGTGACAGGGATCGGCTCAAGCACGCCCTTACCCGAGTGGGCGGGTTTGGTATTATGCCCCTCACATCCTGTCCTGGCTGCCGCTGTGAAACAATTCATCGATTTCATCCCGCTTCTGTTGTTCTTCATCGTTTACAAGATGGACCCGCGTGTAGTCGATCTGGCCGGCCACAGCTTCGAGCTGGGGGGTATCTACAGTGCTACGGCGATGCTGATTGCCAGCTCGGTGATCGTCTATGGAGCGCTCTTCATTTCTCAGCGCAAACTGGAGAAGGGCCAATGGTTGACACTGATCGCGTGCCTGGTATTCGGCGGACTGACGCTGGCTTTCCATAGCGAGACCTTCCTGAAGTGGAAGGCTCCGGTCGTCAACTGGCTGTTCGCGCTGGCCTTTGCCGCTAGCCATTTCATTGGTGACAAGCCGCTCGTGCAGCGTGTAATGGGCCACGCATTGACATTGCCCCAAGCTGTCTGGGTCAAACTCAATCTTGCCTGGATCGTGTTCTTCCTGATTTGCGGCTTCGCAAACCTGTACGTTGCATTCACGTACCAGGCGATCTGGGTGGACTTCAAGGTATTCGGCAGCTTGGGGCTCACGCTTCTGTTCCTTGTAGGTCAGGGGATCTATCTTGCCCGCTACGTGCAGGACACCAAGCCCGACGAGAAGAACTGACCGCGCCGCCAGGTGGCGATACCTGGGCTTGCATGACCTCGCGCAAGCCCAATTCACTCTGTCCTATTACCCTCGGGCTTATATGAGCGAACTGCTACTGATCGACGACGACCGCGAATTGTGCGAACTGCTGTCGAGCTGGCTCAGCCAGGAGGGATTTCGCGTAAGGGCCTGCCATGATGGCCGATCAGCGCAACAGGCTCTGGAATCGTACAGCCCCGCCGCCGTCGTTCTGGATGTGATGCTCCCTGATGGTAGCGGCCTGGAAGTGCTCAAGAAGTTGCGTAGCGAGCACGCTGACCTGCCCGTCGTCATGTTGTCAGCACGTGGCGAACCCCTTGATCGGATCCTCGGACTTGAACTTGGGGCTGATGATTACGTAGCCAAACCCTGTGACCCACGTGAGCTCACGGCCCGCCTTCGCGCTGTGCTGCGACGCACCCAACCGGCTACCACGACCAGCCAGGTAGAGACCGGCGACCTGAGCTACAGCCCGGCGCGGGGCATCGCCATGGTGGGCGACACCGAAGTCAGCCTTACCGTATCGGAGGGGCGATTACTCGAGTCTTTGCTTCGCCAAGCCGGCGAGCCCATGGACAAGCAGGCACTGGCACAGTTGGCGCTTGGTCGGAAGCTAACGCTCTATGATCGCAGCCTGGACATGCACGTCAGCAATCTCCGGCGCAAGTTAGGCCCACATCCAGATGGCCGCCCGCGTATCGTGGCGCTCCGCAGCCGTGGCTATTACTACAATGCCTGATAGTGCGGCTTGCAGTTCTTGAGCGAGCCTTTACCCAAGGTTTACCGACGACTGACCGCTACTGACATCGTACTCCCTAGACTGAGCTTGGCCGGCATTTACCGGTGTTCATGACAAGGAGAACGCTTATGCGCAACAAACTGATCATCGCCCTTTTCGCCGCGACCTTGCCAACACTTGCCCTGGCAATGCCGGAGGCTCCTCAAGACGGCCATCGTGGACCTGGCCATTACTTGTTTCAGGATCTGGACCTGAGCAAGGAGCAACGACGCGAGATCGGCAAGCTGATGGGGAGCGAAATGAGGGCTCGCCGAGACATCACCGAGCGTTATCTGGAAAAGCTGCCCGACGCGCAAAAGTTTGCGATGGAGAAGGAAATCAAAGCCTCGCAGGAGAAAAATCAGAATGCAATCCGTGCTCTGCTGAATCCCGAACAGCAAAAGACCTTCGACGAAGCAAAGAAGCAGCGTGAAACACGCCGCGCAGAAATGGCTGAGTTTCGAGCATGGAAGGCCGAAAAAGAAAAGAACCGTTAACATGGCCCCCTTGATAGCGCGCGTGGAGGCCTTGTTCCTGAACAGCCTCTCCGCGCGCTTGGAAACAAGCATGCAGGGTTGCCCTCGATCTGTTTCAGCAGGCGTTTGCCGGGTCGAAACGGGACAGGCTCTGCGATGATGAGGGGTGGTTCGGTGCGTTCGCTGTTCTGGAGAATTTTTGCCAGTTTCTGGCTGGCCATCGCCTTGGTGGCAGGCTTGGCGGTGCTTGTTGGCCGGACACTCAATCAGGATAGCTGGATCATCAATGGCCACCCTGCTTTCGAAGGCCTTGCGGAGCGGTGGGTCTGGGTCTATGAGAACCAAGGTCCGCTGGCAGCACAAATGCTGCTCGAACTTCACAAGCAGCGCTATCACGTCGATGTGCAGGTGCTTGGAGAGAATGGTCAGCCACGAATTCGTGGCACCTTCCCCCCTCGAGCGGCAGCATTCGAAGCCCGCCAGGGCGATGACCGCCGCTTGCCCTGGCGCCGCCTTACGACCGATTTCATCAGTCCCCAAACAGGCGAAACCTACCTCTTCATTTACCGCATCCCCTATCCCGAATTGGACGCATGGAATCGAGATGGCAGCCTCGGGTTGAGCATCCTGGCCATAGCGCTCGTTGTGCTGACGTTACTGTCTCTTTGGTTGACGCTATCCATCACCCGCCCGCTCAACCGACTGAGGGGTGCTGTCCATGATCTTGGACAAACTGCATATCAGCAGAACAGCTTGGCACGGCTGGCGCGACGCCGAGATGAACTCGGCGTTCTCGCACGGGATTTCAATCGAATGGGTGCGCGTATTCAGGGATTGATTGGAAGCCAGCGCCAGCTGCTTCGAGACGTCTCCCACGAGCTGCGTTCACCACTCGCGCGCTTGCGCGTTGCCCTTGCGCTTGCCGAACGAGCGTCCGAAGAAGAGCGCCACAAATTATGGCCCCGGCTGGCTCAGGAATGTGACCGGCTGGAAACGTTGATCAGTGAAATTCTGGTTCTCGCGCGCCTGGACGCCGAGCCTGGCGCTTCTCAACCAATTGCTATCGCCCCGCTCCTCGAAGGGCTGAAGGAGGATAACCTACTGGGCGCTGATGACCAGGAGATCGACATCACAATGGCACAGCCGCTGGAGGTCGAGGGCTGGCCTGACATGCTCGAACGTGCCCTGGATAACTTGTTGCGCAATGCAGTGCGGTTCAATCCGCCAGGCCAATCGATCGAAGTCACCGTCATTTCTGGCGAGTCCGATATTTCAATCGTCATCCGAGACCATGGTCCGGGCGTGAATCCGGCGCTGCTTGATCAGCTGGGTGAGCCCTTCTTCCGCGCACCGGACCAACCGGCCCCCGGTTATGGCCTGGGTCTGGCAATAGCGCGTCGAGCAGCACAACGTCACGGCGGGCATCTCGATCTCTCCAACCACCCGGACGGGGGCTTCGTCGCAACGCTGCGCCTTCCGCACCGGATAGAGCGGCAGTAACGTTTCAAAACGCCGGGCTGGCGTGTAACGTCAACCTTGCCAAGCGCTTACAAAGTTCGCCGTACTTAATTGCGGCGCTGTGCGAGGCTCTTTGTCCGGCGTTCCCAAATAGATGAATCCAAGGCACTGCTCATACTCGGCCAGCCCCAGGCCAGTTGCTACATGCTGGTCGTAAGCTAATGGGCCACTTCGCCAGATGGCACCGAGACCCAACGCATGGGCCGCCTGAATGATTCCATGCGCCGCACAGCCTGCGGTCAGTTGCTGCTCAAGGCCTGGCACCTTCGGATGGTTGAGTACACGAGCGACAATTACCACGATCAACGGAGCACGAAGAGGGTTGCGACGCGCTTTTTCGACCGCTTCTGGCTTTGGTGGCTCGTCACCCCGCTCCAACGCGGCGGCGAACAGATCACCCAACCTCTCACGGGCCTCCCCCTCTACGGTCAGAAAGCGATAAGGACGTAGCAGTCCATGATCGGGCGCCCGGAGAGCGGCCCTGAAAAGCAAATCTCGTTGTTGCGCACTCGGTGCTGGTTCGGTCAGCTTTGCGATGGAAACACGCTGCGTAAGCGCTTCAAGAGCATCCATTGATACCTCCTGACTGGAATGTATCGACATTCTATAGGCGCAGGACAGGGAGCAGCGAGCCGAACAATAGGCGGATCAATCATCACGCCACACGAGGAGAAACATCCGGCTCCAATGGTGGCGTCAACGGTGGCAAGCCATAGGCAGCGCGGGCAGCATCACAGCGCTCATTGTGCTCACCATTCGCCCAGGAGGCCTCGAACTCCCGGCAGGGGGACGAACGCTGCTCATAGATTGTGCACCGAGTACCGCAACCGACGTCTCCCATAAGAGAAATGCAGCGGGATGGCTTGGCGTCGGTGCCCTGCATGGCCACCCTGGACGGAGATATCTGGATCACGAGATCGTCGGGCACGGTCCCACCGGCCGATTGGCACTCACCCCAGAAGAACGACACACGGAAATGCGCGCAGCAGGCGCCGCAGGTCAAACACGGATTCGAACTGGACATGATGAAAACGCTAGGCTGAAAACCGGATGCTCCGGCACAAAGGACCAACGAACGTGTTCGCCCTGTGGCAACCCGGGATGCCACTAATGCCTTGGGTTGCCTAGAGATGCGACCCGCGATGCGGCCCGACTCCTGCAAAGCTTGAGAGCAGCCGTTGCAGCGCGGCTATTCTATTCATTGCCGTGCATTTGGGAAGCAGCCGAGGGTGCTTTTCGTCCGACATTTCTTGTGCCGCGGCATGCCGCTAGAATGTCGTCCTTTTTTAATTGCAGCTCCGTTATGGCCTTGTCAACGCTACGTGTCATCAGTTTTATCATCGGCGTCTTCTTGCTCATCTTGGCGGCAAGCATGGTCGTGCCCATGGCGACGCTGGTCATAATGGATGAAAAGGAGCATTTGAGCGCGTTCATATGGGGCTGCCTGATCACAGCTGTCGCGGGGCTTGCACTCCTTCTCCCGGGTCGGCCGCAGAATAACCACTTGAGACCGCGCGACCTTTACCTGCTCACGACATCGATCTGGGTAGCCGTATGCGTTTTTGCTGCGCTCCCCATGATGTTCCTGCAGCACCTTAGTTATACGGATGCGTTCTTTGAAACGATGTCGGGTATAACGACGACGGGCGCGACAGTCCTGACAAACCTGGACAACTCTTCGGCCGGAATCCTCATGTGGCGGTCGCTGCTGCAGTGGATGGGCGGCATAGGCTTTGTCGCAATGGGCGTGGCGGTATTGCCAATGCTGCGCGTGGGCGGTATGCGTCTGTTCCAGACCGAGTCTTCGGATTGGGGCGAGAAGGTCATCCCGCGATCGCATATTGCAGCTAAATACATCTCTGTCATCTACCTGACGCTTACTGCCGCTTGCACACTCGCGTATTGGCTTGCAGGCATGGGCCCGTTCGACGCGGTCAATCATGCACTCAGTACTGTATCCACGGCTGGATTCTCAACGTCCGACTCGTCGCTTGGTGGTTTCAGCAACGCCTCACACTGGGTTGCCGTTGTCTTCATGCTCCTTGGTGCACTTCCGTTCGTCCTGTACGTAGCATTGCTGCGTGGCAATCCCATCGCCATGCTAAAAGATCAGCAAGTCCGCGGATTTCTGGGGGCCGCGATCACGATCTGCGTCTTTACCGCAGTGTGGCTTTGGCTGAATAGCGACTATGGCTTCCTGGATTCTCTGCGAATGGCCAGCGTCAATATTGTTTCGGTCATCACGACTACTGGCTTCTCCGTTGGCGACTACAGCCAGTGGGGCGGATTCGCTTTCATGCTGTTCTTCTATCTAACCTTCATGGGCGGCTGCTCAGGGTCCACTACGGGCGGGCTAAAGATCTTCCGATTTCAGGTAGCTTTCACGCTGCTGCGTGGTGGATTGAAGCAACTCGTACATCCACGTGCCGTCTTCAAACAGCAGTACAACGGTCGCAATCTTGACGAAGAAATCGTCAGATCAATCCTGACCTTCTCGTTCTTCTTTACGATCACTATCGGCATTCTAGCGCTGGCACTTACGATGCTTGGTCTAGATCCAATCACTGCCCTCACGGGTGCTGCAACCGCCGTATGCAACGTAGGCCCCGGGCTAGGCAACATCATTGGCCCAGCCGGCAACTTCTCGAGCTTGCCAGACACGGCCAAGTGGTTGCTGGCAATTGGCATGCTACTCGGCCGACTGGAGATCATTACCGTACTGGTGCTATTGACCCCGACCTTCTGGCGACATTGATTAGCTGACCATTCGGCAGATCCTGTCAACTCAACGAGAAATTCGTCACAGCCTGAGCAAGGGAATCGCCCAGGTAATTGGCAGTGGGATAGGCAATCGGTTGTGATTGGATCTACGGGATCCAACAGCACTTGAGAACCGCTTGGCGCTTAGTAATGGTATTGTGTCATCGTCAGCCATTATGATGGCAATGAGCCTCCGCATGCGCCTGTGCTGAGCGGAAGAGCCTTTCTCACCGTGTGCCTCATCGATGCGATCCATTTGCATTCGACGAGCCCTGGGCGGTAATTGATCCGCACACAAGAAGACCGTGAGAGGCACGGCAAATATCATCTAGACGCCACGTGGCAAGGATGCACCACTTCTCTATGAAAACCCTTCCCTCCACCTTGGAAAGCGGCTTTCTTTCCTGCGGCCGTCGCGAGTATCACGCGCGTATCCTGGCCTACCTAACCTTCTCCGCAAGCGTCGCAGTCGGCGTGTACGTCGGCCAGTTTGGCTACGCAATGCTTTGGTCAATCCTGTTCGCGCTGTTTTATCCGCACGTCATTCAGCACGTGGCTTATCGGTTCGACCAGCCTATCGCACAGGTACGCCTTGTACTTCTATTCCTCGATGCCATTCATGTTGGCGTAGGAACCGTGCTTCTAGGATTGGCTATCGTGCCCTCCGCCATGCTGTTATTGACACTTGCTTTCGCCAGTCTTGTCGCGGGCGGCATGCGGTGCCTTGGATTGACGTTCCTGGCAGCGGCAAGTTCGTGCATCTTCACCAGTGCCCTATTCAAGCCGCATGTTCAATTGGAAAGTGCTTTAGGCGTCTCGGTTGTGGCGGTGTTCTTCACTGTTGTGAACCTGCTTCTTACGGCATACGCCCTTCACGTGCTCATTCAGTATGTAGGGGAGTTCAGAAACGAGGTGAAGGAGGAAAAGGAAAAAGCAGGTCGCTTGGCCCGCGATCTCGCCAAATACCTCTCCCCCCAGGTCTGGAAGCTGATTTTCGATGGACAGCGCAACGTGCGACTTGAGACACAGCGTAAAAAGTTGACCGTGTTCTTCTCGGATATCAAGGGATTCACGGAATTATCCGAAGAGCTCGAAGCGGAGGCGCTTACCGACCTTCTCAATACCTACCTGAACGAGATGTCGAAGATCGCGTTGAAACATGGTGGCACTATCGACAAATTCGTTGGTGATAGCGTCATGGTGTTCTTCGGAGATCCCGCCACCCAAGGCGCGAAGAATGATGCACTCGCGGCAGTAGCAATGGCGATCGACATGCGCAAGCACATGAAAGTGCTTTGGCAGCAATGGCGCGGTCAAGGAATAAACAAGCCCTTGGAAATCCGCATGGGGATCAATACGGGCTACTGCACTGTGGGTAACTTCGGCGCATCCACACGGATGGACTACACCATCATCGGTCGAGAAGTAAACCTTGCCAGTCGCTTGGAGAATGCGGCGGAGGCCGGTGAGATCCTGATCTCTCATGAATCGTATTCGCTGGTGAAAGACGTCATCATGTGCCGCGACAAGGGGCAAATTAACGTCAAAGGGTTTAGCCGCCCGGTCCAAATCTATCAGGTGGTGGATTTCCGGCGCGACCTCGGCGGGTCATCAAGTTATGTGGAACACGAGGTACCAGGCTTTTCCATGTACTTGGACACTAACAGTGTCCAGTCCTATGACAAGCAACGCGTCATTGAAGCGTTGAGTCAGGCTGCCGAAAAGTTACGGGATCGAGTTCTTTGACCCTGTTCATGTAAACCGTCGCCTTAGCGCTGTGAGGCATGCTGCCCTGTTCTAGCATTGGACATACCTTTTAACGACTGTAAAAGCCGTGTGTCCTTTAAGCTGACTTGGGTCAACCTACGGATCGACTGCTCATCTATGCTCTTAGCAGATGTCCGGTGTGCAGTTGGCCTTCGCGCACCGCTCCCGAGGTGCGTCGTCAACTCATCCATAAGGCGCACCTCTAGCTTACGCGGAGGTGTTAAATGCCTGAAAGCAACGAAATCCTTGTCTTGCCTAATCCGACCCTGGGCCGATCTGCTGCGTTAGCGCGGGCTGCATGCTTGGCTGAACGTGTCGGCGCCCACATCCATATCATTCTGATGATTCAGGAGAAGGACCTCGCATGGCCTAGCGCCTTCTCGCCGTGCTCTGCTCCTATGGAGCACATTGAACACCTCGAGCATTGGATGAACGAAACGGTAAGCGGCCTCAAATCCAAAGGTCTTACAGCGACCTTCGATGCGAACGACCGCCCGGAGAATCTGGACGCGCTACTTACGAAGGTGACGCAACGGCAGCCAGCGATGGTCATTAAGGACCTAAAGCATACCCCTTCCTTCACACGGCCATTCATGACCTCGCTGGACTGCCAATTGCTTCGGGCATGCGGCGCGCCGCTTCACTTGGTCGGCCCAGGCGACAGGCCGCGTCCACAACAAATCGTTGCTGCAATAGACGTTGACGATACGAGTGAGCGGAACATGCGGCTAAACGCATCCGTCATCCATACAGCGCAGGCCATGGCCAAGGCGTGCGATGCGACCGTACAGCTCTTCGGTGCATACGCAGTTACGCCTGGATACGTCAGCGGAGGCAATGCATTAGCTACTTGGTCTCGTGGATACTCGGTTGAGAGCAGAGACATACAGCAAGCGGCATTTTATGAATTTGCTTCGCGCTTTGACATCCCAGAAGACAGATCGCACTTCCTGCCAGGTCATCCGGTAACCGCTTTAGTGGACTTCTCACGCCGGGCCAATGCGGATGTGATCGCCATGGGTGTCAAACCACGACAATGGCTAGAGCGCGTTATTAAAAGCTCCACCGAGTCCATGCTGGCAAAAACGGGATGCAGTCTCCTCGCAATACACAATGATCATTAGGCCGAAGCAAAAGCGTCCTATGGTTATAGCGTCGGACGCTTACAGCTCTATGGTCTACGGGCACGCCACAATCCTATTGAAACACTCACTACGATCGCCATAAAGGCGATTAGCGACCATTCTGCGAGTGATAGCCCCAGAATGGGCGGATAGGCTGCTCCGCACATCCCAGTTGCCTGGAATACGGTAGGCCACCATTGAGCAAGCGGGATAGCGTCAGTCCAAAGCTGCATTACGTCTCTGCCACAGCTGGCGAACGGATTGAACTCAACATACACCAGCCTACCTGAGACCGCCGCGCCTGCAAGCGATGCAACCAATATGAACAGTGCGATCCCTACCCGGCCTCCACGCTTGCGAACAAAAGCGCCTCCGAACGCCGCTACGGCAATAAGCAGGAAGATGTAACGTAGGACAATGCAGAGGGGGCATGGGTCCTGACTGCCAAAAATCTGGATGGCAACGGCGCCCATAACCAACGCCACGCTAACCAAACCCAGCAATACCAATAGCCCGCTTTGCGTATAGGTAGGATGTTCAGAAGCACGAGACGACATTAATCAGCTCCACTAGGAAATAAAACGCATAGCCATATAGGACGCGCGTGATGGTGCCATCTTAGCGGATCATCCGACCAGCACGTACGAGCGAAACGGCGTGCACCAAACCGGATTTGAGAGGTGCACCCTGGACTAAGCCAATGCACGTGCGGCATAAAGCTGTTGGTACGTCGCGGCCAGCGCATCGACTATCATCACGAAGGGTCGCTATAAAACCGGAGGACACGCAATGCAATCCCGATACACCGGAATCGCTCAGGTGTTGCATTGGATAACCGTCGCCGCGCTCTGTTTCCTACTGCCTTTCGTATGGGTCGCTGAAAACTTTCCGCCCGGCCCCGTGCGGACTTTTTGGTATTTGCTGCACGAATCCATGGGCGTGACCGTTCTACTCCTGGTATTCATCCGACTGACTTGGCGATGGAGGCACTCAGGCCCTCCGCCACCGGCAACGCTTAGTCGAAAGATGCGAATCATTGCCATGCTGAATCATTGGCTTCTCTACACGATCCTTTTGGTCATGCCTGTCACGGGTTATCTCATGGCGGGCAATGGGCAGTCTGTGCCTTACTTCGGATTGATATCGCTGCCTGCTCTGCCAAAAAATGATCCGCTTGGAGTCGTCGCCAACCAGATTCATGTCTGGGGCCAGTTTGTGCTCTATTCCTTGGTGACTCTGCATGTAGCTGCCACCACGTGGCATGTTGCAATACGACGTGATGGTCTACTAAGCCGTATGCTTCCGCCCCAAACCAACGAGCGGAGATAGCCACATACGTTTGCCATGCGCGTGCTATTGCGCCGGAGGCTACAGTTACCGGTCGAAGACTATTCGATTACTCGTTTCTAACGGCCTGGCAGAGCGGCTGTCGATACCACTTCCATCAGCGTGAGGAACGCAGCCTTCATCTCGCCACCAGGCGATCCGGCGCCGCGCCGGGGGTCATTGGTTTTTTCTGGCGCAAAGAAGAAACCCCAGCCTCTTTCGAAGCTGGGGTTTCGTATAGGAGC
>ERZ1023508.170-NODE-170-length-29143-cov-24.692657_pt1 | contig 29143 bp, 31 predicted proteins | sample MGYA00380548_ERZ1023508 | MGnify/ENA primary metagenome ERZ1023508 (study PRJEB33173, sample SAMEA4830311) | metagenome | study: EMG produced TPA metagenomics assembly of the PRJEB25223 data set...
TTTCCGTGCAGTATTAATTTTTATATCTGCGCCACAACGCCGATTCTAGTTCGTGCAGTATTAATTTTTATATCTGCGCCACAACGCCGATTCTAGTTCGTGTAGTATTAATTTTTATATCTGCGCCACAACGCCGATTCTTTTCTTATTTATATTATATCAATACCTGTCATGTTATTCAATGTTTAGGATTACTTTTTAAACTCTCGTAAAATGCGATATACAGTATCTCTACTTACATTCGTTTTTTTAGCAATTTCTTGACCTGTATATTCTTTAGTATCGTATAAATGTTTAATGTATTCTTTTTTTTCTTGTGGCATTGCTTTTCTGCCTCCCATGTTACCTCTTGCTCTAGCTGATTCTAAACCTTTTTTAGTTCTTTCGCTTAATAAGTTAGCCTCTAATTCAGCAAAAGCACTCATCATTGTAAAAAACATCTTTCCCATTGGGTCTTTTGTATTGATATTCATATCAATAATTTGTAATTCAATATTATTATTTTCTAACCATTGGGCTAAATCTATCAGTTGCTTAGTTGTCCTGCCTAATCTATCTAGCTTGTAAATAACTAAAGTGTCGCCTTCACGTAAATAATCTAAACATTTATCTAGTTCAGTTCTATTTACTTTACGCCCACTAACTTTTTCGCTAAATATTTTCTCACAACCAAAATTACTCAAAGCGTCTATTTGTAAATCTAAACTTTGATCTCTGGTAGATACACGAGCATAACCAATATTGGCCATAATTGTAATTATCCTTTCTAAAATAGCGTTGTATATTGTTTTTAATGTATAGTTATCTATAAAATTAATTCTCAATGCAAATGAGAGCTAATCTATTTGTATTATTTGCCATGTTATTTGTTAATTATCTTACTATGATTATAATACAAGATTTTAATACACCCGTCAACCCATTATAACGCTATTAAGAAAAGTAATTATCAGTGTAATAAATACAATCGTTTATAATACTCTTATTTCACTCTTTATTTTTGCGAACATACGTTCTATAATTTGGTTGAGGTGTTTACTGATATGAAAATAATAAATCCTAATATGCCCGAACCGTACAAATATGAAACTGATTATAGAAACATACCTAGGGAATACTTAAATCCACATATTCCAAAAGGTAGAGGAATAGTTAAATGGAACGCATTTAAGACGATACCCCAGCAATATGAAATATTGGAACAACACATAGAAGATCAAAATAAAATAGATATGCCTCTATTGTCTGATGACCAGCTACAAGAAATTAATGAGAAAGTAAGTAGTAAGATTAGTAAAAATATATTAACTGATTTAGATTACTGGCAAGACGGATATATATATTCGATTCAATGTTACATTAACAAAATAGATGAATTTAATGGATTTATGATTATCACTAATTCCAATTCAAACAATAAACTAAAAATACCTTTAAGTAGTATTGTTAGCGTACAGTAAAAAACACCAATGAATTTAATGTCATTGGTGTTTGAATTATTTTAATTATCATGTGAATCTTCTACTAGAAATTCATTTGATACATTATCGTAATCTAAGGTATATTTCGTTTGAAACACATTACCATTGTTGGTTTTACTTAACTCAATATATATTTTGTTTTTATCACGTTTAACGTTATTTATCTTAACATCTTTAAATTTAACTTTTGATTTAGACTTAACCTGTTTTTTAAGTTGTTTTTCTAATTGAGAGTTATTTTTAACGTAGTCAGCTATATATTTATAATCTTTCTTTTTATATGCTTTGTTTAACTCTTTCGTATATTCTTTAATATAGCTTTTAGCTTTTTCTTTAACCTTTTTACTTTTACTCTCATAATCTCTTATTTGAGATTCCTTAAAACTTAATTTTAAATTTTGAGGTTTATTATCATAATTACGTCTTATATTTATTCTGTTAGTTTTAAACTCTTTACCCTCTAATTTTCCAATCGCATATACACTTAATTCAGTTGGATTGTAATACTTTCCATATGTCTTTTTGGAATTATAATCAACATCTTTATCATCAATTAAAAGTTTGTAACTATTTTTTTCTAATAAACTATCATTGTTTAGCTTAACCTTAAACCAGCTTTGGTTAAAATCTTCATCTGCATATATCTTATTATTGTTTCCTCTATTACTTAAATCTATATCTATTTTTCCTGTCAAAGTACCATTGTGAATTGAATCTTCAATTGTTTTATCTGTCTTAATACTATATTTACCAATAAAGAACTTGCCTAATTCTGTTGTTTGATTGCTTTCTGCTATTACCTTTTTAGCGTTTCCTTGCTGATATTTGTAAATTCCAGTGTTATTAAATTCTTTCACATAAACGCTGGTAAGTTTAGGTTTGAATTCTAATTTATCAATAAAAAAGAAAGTCTTTCCGTTTTTCTTAATAGTTATTAGGTTATTTCCGTATTGATCTGTTATAGAGCCATACACGGTATTATTGTCTTTATCTTTATCAATATTACTTTTAATTTTTTGTATTTGCTCATTGTATTGTTCTTGATTTTCTTTATTTTTAACAAATAACACAAAGTTTTTAGCGTCATTTTTAGATAAAGTTTCTTCTTTATTAGATAACTTTTTAGCAATACTATTGTAGTCATTATGCTGTACTAATTTTTCAAATTCTTTAACTTGTCCTTTAGCATTATTCAAACTGATTAAATAGTAAGCAATTCCAACAATTAGAAGTGTTATAGCAAGAACAATACCAAATATTATGTATTTTCTTTTTTGATTTGTGTAATCCATATATTAAACCCCTGTTAATAAAATAAGTATTAAAGAAATGAGTTACCCCACCTCTTTAATACTGTAGGCTAATTGATATTGAATACTTTCTTGAATAAAGATTTAATAGGCTTTTCTTTTTTATTAGTTTCTAGATTTTTAGGTTTATATACTAAAAGTGGTTCTCCATGATTCCCTTTTTTAGTAGTATCAAAGAATCCTAAGTCTTGATAATATAATTCATCTTTTAAATTAGTATCATAAAGATATATAGGTATAAACAGTTTATCTGATAACTTTTCCAATTGACTTACAAGCATTGCCCCCATACCTTTTTTAAATGAATGTAAGGCCTCAACTTCTATTAATACGCCATAATCTCTGATAATGTTTTCTAAATACTTATTTTCTGATCGCCCAACTAATCTAAACTGAATAAATGCTGTAATATCAGTGTTGTATACCATATAAGAAGGGCTATCATTCTCTGGAAATTGTTGTATATGAATATAAAATTCATTTTTAGGGAATATGTTTATCATTTTATTAGAGAAGTTACGACTAAACACATCTGTTTTATTATTAAAAGCCATACCAATAAAATGATTTCTAGTCTTGCTGTCGCTATGTTTTATAAAATGTTTGAAATCTTTTAATGGTAATAGTTTTCTATATCCTTCGTGATCAAAATCTAAATTCCCCAAAAAACCCCTCCTACATTATTCGTTTTTGTTGTTATCTTTATCAAGCCAAGATGTTATTTTATCTTTTATTTCATCTAACTTACTATTTACTTTATTCAGTTCTTCTTTCATTTTACTATCATTACCATTTTCTTTAGCTGTCTGTGCATTGTCTAACTGGTTTACTGTATCTTGATAATCATTTGCTACTTTTTCTGTCTTATCATCATTAGCATTATTCTTTAGATTATTTACTTCATCTTTTAATTCTTGAAGTTTAGATTGCGTATCATCATTAGAATTTTCAATACTTGTCTTTGTATCTTCAACTTTACTTTGTAATTCATCATCTTTTTGTTGAACGTATTGATCTGTATTATCTTGTTGCGCTTGATTATTACTTGATTCTTGTTTTTCATCATTATTACTACATGATTTCACACCTAAAGCCACTAAAAGAATTACTAAAATAATAATGATAAATCCAAACCATTTATTACGCTTTTTGTACTTTTTATTTTTTTGTTCTTCATACATTCTTTGTTGATGTTCATAAAACCTTCTTTTATTTTCCTCGTTGATGTCATAGTTATTTCTTGATTGTCTTTCTCTCTCTTGTTCTCTTTCATATTCTTCTCTATATTTGTCAGTTCTTTTCATAAATAAACCTCCATACACAGTAAAATATGTGAGTTATTAGTGTCTACCAAATTCTAAATACCTTTTTAATCTATCACTTGTATTATGCTTTCTATAAATTTTAGCAATTCCTTTTTGGTTAATTTCATATTTCTTTTTTAAGTTATTTTTTAATTTTAATACTCTACTTATAAAGTATTCTCTATCTACAGTGTATTTTCCGTTTTTATCCGTTTTTATGTTGCCTTCTTCGTCTTTTTTAAGTAGATATTCAACACGTTCTAAATTCTTGAAATCATTAAAATCATTAATTACATTAAAGGCTCCCTCTAGTTCTAAAAGTGGGTTTAAATCTGCCTTTTTGCTTGTTCCTTCTGTTAATGGTTTTAAGCATTTATTAAGTTGTCTTATTTTTAGAATTTCCTTCTTTAATACTCCACTAACTTCATAAAAGTGAATTAAATCTCTCACAGCGTCCCTATAAGCCTCATACTTAACTTGAAAATTCTCAAATGAATCTTTCAATAATTTTATATCAGTGTAACCATGTTCCATAGAATTCAACTGAACTTTCAATGATTCTAAAGGGTCTATATCTTCCATATTTGAACTTTGTCTATGCACACTATATTGAGCATTAAAATTATTTCTCATAACTAAATGATTAGTGTTTCTAATAGTACGCAATTCACTGTCGATAACATCTTTATATTCTTCTAGCGTATTTACTACATTATCAATTAAGTTTTTCTTTTCTTCTTCAAATCTAATTGTATTTGTTACTTTCATCTAAATCACTCCTATTTTTTAAAAAAGAACGTGTTTTCACACGTCCTTTTATAGTTTTAAAATGGTAAGTCATCATCAGAGATTGCTTTATCGTTGCCACTATCTTCTGCTGGGCTTATAGCGTCATCTTCTGACACGTCATGTTTTTTGTTTTCTTTTTTGCTTTCTAAAAAGATAGTCTTTTCAACCAAACATCTAGACATATTAATATTGTCTTTTTTATATGTTTCAGTTGAACCTTCAATAATAATTAGATTACCTTTACTTTGATAATCAACTAAACTTTCTGCTTGTTTTCCCCATACAACACAATTAATAAAATCTGTTCTATCATTATCAAACTGCCTAGGTACAGCTATGTTAAAGAAAACATAAGACTTTTCATTTTTACTTTTTCTTAATTTTAAATCAGTTGCGATACGTCCACTATATATTACTTTGTTTATCATAAATATCTTCCTTTCTTTATTTAGATAACATTTTTCTAACTAGAAGTTTTGCACCACTTCCAGCCATTCCAGTCGCCATGCGTCCACTTCCAGTAGAGTAAACCATTGATCTAATAAAAGAAGGCGATTTAACTGTAATAATAAAGAATCCTATACCTAATAATAATGTGCCTACGTCTAGCTTTGCACCAAAGAATAAATTTATTCCTCCAAAGAAAGTAAACACTTGTAATGGTAATTGAATACTAATTGCTAATAATTCACGCCACCATACACCTATATAATTATTTTCATCTGCTAATAAAGAAACTGCTACTAACGGGGCAACAACTTTCATTATTACTAAATCAGCTATCCTACTAACAAATTGGAAAATAAATACTACAGTAAATACTAAAATCAATAGAATAAATAGAATAAACATAATTTGACTACCTGCCATAGTCCCCATAGAACCTAGCATTTCTTTAAATCCGTCTTGACCTTTTTTTAAAGAACTCCATTCTTTAATAGTTTCTAAATAACTTTTTTGACCTACATCTAAAAATGCCCTAGTCGCTGAATAAGATAATTTAGTCATTATATCAACTAGCCATGGTAAAACTGCTACTAATAAAGAACTTGGTAATAATTGTGCTACATAATAGCCTGGACTTTCAGCATTACCTTCTGCATTTTGTTTCATAACTTGAACCATTTTAAAAGCAAACACACATATTGCTATTGAAGTGATTAAGCTATTAACTAATACAGAGGCGTTTGAAATGTAATCACTTGAAATACTATTAGGATCAATTAGTATTTTATCTAACAACCATATAAAAAATTTTAAAGGTTCGTAAAATATCGTATAAAGAAACTGAAATATAAAATTCATCATACCGTCTGCAATACCGTTGGTCAGTTCTTTAACAGCGTCTTTAATCCAATCCATTCAACCACCTCTACTTTCAATACAAGTATAACAGATTTTGTATTACATGTCATGTCATGTAATACAAAATCTTACTTTTATTTAGCTTGTTTTTGTTTTAATTTTTCGTAGAATGCTTTCTTAGAATCATTAATTTTTTGTTGCTCGTCTTTCTTATCTTCTTGATCGTTTTTGTCTTTACTTTCTTTTACTTTCTCATTTTGTTGTTCTTCTTGTGGTTGTTGTTCTTTTTCTAACTCTTTTTGTCTTTGTTCTTCTTTATATTCTTCTAGTTTTTGTTGTTTAATTCTTTCCTGTTTTTTATTCCATTCTTCTCTTAATCTATTATGCTTATCAATCATAGACTGGTTTTTTTTGCGTTTGTATTCGTTTTGAGGTGCTATATACGTTTCTGTTAAATTAGGGAACATTTTAAAATATGCTAACTTTTTAATAATTTTAGGATTTCTATTTTTAGTTATAAGAATAGCTTTATCCTGTTGCATATTACTTATTTCATCTTCATTTAGTAATGCCCTTCCAGTGTAGCTTACATTTTTATTTGATGATTTACTTCTGCTATCTTTACCACTAGAAGAACCTTCACTACTTGTTTCAAACTCTACAGTAGCATTACCTAATTCTTCTTTTATATATTTTGCTGTATCATTATTCACATTACCTAAACATAAAATAACTGCGTGGTTACCTATAATAGCGTTAGCTTTATCTTTATTATATTTATCTACTGCTTGTGATATAGATTGAACAATTGTTGTGATACTAATACCATACTTACGACAAGTTGCTAAAGTTTCTTCATAGTCTGGTATTGCGCCGATATTTGGCCATTCGTCTAGTAAAAAATCTACTGGTACTGGAAGTCTAGCACCGTTTTCGTCCCCTAACCTATATAGCTGTTGGAACATTTGAGAGAAGAATAAACTAGAAAGTGATTGAACAGTGTTCCCCAAAACTGGCAACATTACATATATAATAGTTTTTCTTAATCCTACATCTCGTAAATCAAAATCAGAATCGCTTGTATAACTTCTAATTTCGTTATCAATGTAATTTCGTAAATCGGCTACAAAGGTTAGTATAATACTTGCTCTTGTTCTTCCTTCTGATACTGCAAAACCAAATTCATAGCTTTCTCTAGCTGGGTGGTCTTTAGGTAATTCATTAAAGCGATTATCTAATTCAACCGATCCTTCGTCATCTTGATTAGGTTTATTATTTTGAATAAATTTAATAATATTTCCTATAGTTCGTTTTTCTGGTTCAAACTCATATCTAGCATATAGCAATAATGAATTTAGTAATCCTACAGAGGCTTTATACCATACATCTTTATTAATCTTAGAATCCCCAGCTGATTTAATAATTAATTCAGCAACAATTGAACAATCAGAATCTTTATCAATATAATCAAAAAAGTTTTGTCTATCAGAGGCTAAAAAGTTTTTGAAATTTACTACTCTAACATCAAAACCTTGCATACGTTTAATATTAGCTGTTTTTTCATAAACTTCGCCACTAGGGTCAGTTACAACTATTGATTGTTGATTTTTAACAATAACATTAGGAATTACATACCCAGCTGACTTATAGGAACCTGGCCCTCCTACCACAAATATATTTCTATTAGGGCATTTAGTATCAAAATCTTGTATTACTAGATTCTTTTTATTTATAGAAGTTGCTTTACTTTCTAATTCGCCTAAAAGTGTAGTCATTCCTTATCACTTCTTTCTTCTATTAATGATTTATCTAAACTGTTATAAACATAGTTCGTAATGTCGTTTTCTTTCATTTTTTTATAATGTCCTTCTGAAAACAATTCGCTATCTTCGGCAAATTTAGCTGATCCATGAGAACCATGTTTAGCAATTTTATAGTCTTGATTTTTTTCGTTTCCGTCTTTGCTCTCAAATAATTGTTTTATAAGAATATATATACAAATAATTGTTGCTATTACACCTATTACAAAAAACACTGTATTTTTATCAGTTACAAAACCGATAATAGTGCTTATTGGGTGTTTAGCTGGAGGTATAAACAACTGTGATATATCACTAAATATCTTTTGCTTATTGCTAGTATTACTTAGTGTATTTAAAGCATATGCTAATATTTGCGCTAAATATATTAATACTAGCCAAATAATACCAGTTAAAATGAATATTCCTTTTTTCACTTTCTTATCCTCCTTTTAATCGAATGAAAATTGAAGTTTGTTTTCTTTTGTTAATATCAACTTACAATCAAATGACTTTCCACTTTTTTTTGATTTAAAGCCTTTCAATTTTTTTGTTGTCTTACTTTCACATAATGCTTTTACCACAGTTGGAGGTATACTTTTTTCTAACAATTTTTTAGGAATAGTAAATTCACAACCGTTATTGTACTCTGTACAACCATAAAAACCTTTTCTATCTATTAAATAGCCATTATCACAAGCAGGGCATTTTGCTATATTGTTAGTCGATACTTTTTCTTTGGCCACTTTTTGTATACTTTCTTTATTTTTAACTTCTTCATTAATTGTTTTTTTAATCATTTCATTAATGGTATTTATAAATGAATCATCATCTTTTTCGCCTTTACTAATACCATTCAAATATTTTTCCCATTGTCCTGTTAAGTCTGGTTTTGAAAGTAAATGTCCTTCCAATAATAAACAAGCTAATATACCATTTTTAGTAATATAAATTTTGTTTTTTTGTACTTGAATATATTTATTTTTCTTCAAGTTTTCTATAATATCGGCTCTAGTTGCTGGTGTGCCTAAACCTTTAACTTCTTTAAGTGTAGACTTTAAGCCTTCATCTTCTAGTGTTTCTATAGGATTGGCCATTGCTTTTAACAATGTTTTTTCTGTATATCTTTTTGGAGGTGTCGTTTCTTTTTCTAACAAATCTAATTCAATGTCTACTTCTTCATTTTTTTCAAAATTAGGAATTGTTTCTTCGGAAGTTTTTTGTTTATTTAACAAAGCTTTAAATCCGTTATCTTGAATAATTTTACCTTTCACTTCAAACATAAGTTTTTTAACAGCGATTTCTATAGTAGTCGTTTCATATTTTTCTTTATCCATAAAATTCATGGCCACATTCTGTAATATACTTTTATAAACATTGATTTCTTCTTCTTTTAAATCTACTTTGTTAAAATCATTTCCAGTTATTAATATTGCGTAATGATCTTCTATTTTAGAAGGATTAATCAAGCTGTTATTAGTTAATTCATTATTCAAATTAATCTTTGTTATTTCTTTTAAATAGTCTATATTTTCTAATAACATTTCTTTTTCATCTTCTGTGATATATCTTGAATCAGTTCTTGGATATGTGATTAATTTCTTCTCATATAATGTCTGTGCGATTTCTAATGTTCGTTTCGCACTTATTTTATACTTATCATTCATATCTTCTTGTAAAGCTGATAAGTCATAAAATTTAGGTGGCATTGTATAGCCTATTTCTTTTTCAATATCAGTAACTAATCCTTTTTGTGTTAAATCTGTAATATCATTTTCAAACAAAAATTCGTGCAATTCATCTTCACTGTCAAATTTGTTTTTTAACTCTGTTTTCACTTCTTGTTCATCTTTGTTAATAGTCGCTGAAACTTTATAAAACTTTTTACCTTTAAAACCTTTAATGTTATTCTCTCTGTTGTAAACCATGTTTAATGTAGGACTAGATACTCTACCGATATGAATAACACCGTCATTTCCTAATTCTCGTGAAATTTTAGTGAAATGACGTGATAAGTTAATTCCTACTAACCAATCACTTAATTCTCTAGCCCTGCCCTCTTTGTAAAATCCATAAGTTTTTTCTTTAGGTAATATATTTTTAAAAGCCTTTCTTATACTGCTTTCTACTTTAGAAGTAAGCCACAATCTTTTTATAGTAACTTTATCTGTTACTTTCAATTGATTTAAAATTTTATATGCTATATTTTCGCCTTCTCTAGCTGGGTCAGTAGCAATAATAACTTCATCAATCTTGTTTTCTTTAAATATTTTTTTAATGTTGTTAAATTGATCTTTCGTTTTGTCAGATACTTTAAATTGAAAATCGTCTTTTTCTAACAATATAGGATATGTGCTAAAATTTTTATATTTTTCGTCATATTCTTGTGGTTCCTTCAATTCGACTAAATGACCAACTGCCCAAGTTAAAAAGCCACTTATATTTAATTGTTCATCTGAAATTTCCATATATCCATTTTGCTTTTTCTTTTTTGCAAAAACAGTGCTTAAGTCCATTGCTTGTGAAGGTTTTTCACATAGAATTAAAGTGTTCATAAGTATTACCTCTTTCTATTCTTGATTCATACTTACTAAATTTCTTTGTGTTAGTTCTTCGACATTATCTATCTTTTGTTTACCTTCTTCTTCCGTTAATTCAATTTTCCCATATCTCATTGAGTAGTCAGAGTTTTTCTCTTTTTTGTTTGTAATTGAAAGTTTAATAGAATAAATCAATTCATCATCATTATCTACGTCTTGATAAAGTTTAATGTCTTTAGTTTCTTTTTTTACACCTTTAGTTTGTGCTGATTGATTTTGCAATTCTGCTTGCTTTTGCAACTTTTCAGATAATATATCTTTCATATGCTTATAACCTTTATAATCATCATTTTCATAACCATATTCAATTAGACCTTTTATCATATCGTTTCTTTCTTCTGTAGTATCTACTGTTTTTTCTTCATTATGTTTTTTACTATTTTTCTCACTTTGATTTTGGCCACAACCAGCCAAAACCAAAGTGAATAAAATAACTATAGTTAATAATTTTTTCATTTTTTACACCTACTTATCATAAATAAATTGCATACGTTGTGTTTCTGCTTTTGAAAATTCTCTTGAACTTATAACTCCTAGGCCTTTTACATTGGCCTCACTAACTATAATTCCACCGTCTTTTTTAACTTTTTCGACAAACATGATGTGTCCATACGGTGGTGGTGCGCCAAAGTTACCGGGTTTTACAGAGGCGCCAGCGCCAGCTTTCGGCTTACTACCTACTTCCCAGCCTTGCGCTTTTGCATTATCGCCCCAATCGCCACCATTACCCCAAGTTAAAGGTACTGGTTTGCCAATTTCTTTTCTACGTTGATGTACATACCAAGTGCATTGTCCCCATGGATAAGATTGACCGTTATATTTCGATTTGTCAGGTTTAGGGAATTCTCCTTTAAAATCAAATCCTTTTCCGTCTGAACCTCCACCACTGCTTTCAGTAGAACATTTAGCCTCTTTCCCACCGAATGACTTCATGATTTTCTTTACTGTAGGTACCCAGTTACTATTTAAGTCATCTGGATCATTACTAGCGCCTACTGGTGCGTATTTTGGCCCTATTTTCTCGGGAGTTGTCAAACCTTCAGAAATGTATAAGTCATATAAATTTTTTGCACCTTTATCAAGTCCTTCTTCAATTGAAGGGTAAACTTGTAGAGGGCCAGCCCCCATTATAGATAGGGGGTTTTTTTGTTTTGTTGCATTTGCCCCTCTTCCCCATTCTGACTCAGAGGCTACAATTGCTATAAATAATTTTGGTGGTATTTTATTTTTTTTAGCAATTTTAACCATTTCCTTACCTTTACCTTCTAACGCACCGCCTTTGGCGTTGTTTTCAAAAGCAGAGATACCCGAACCGTCAACACTTCCACCAGTACACGCACCTGTTGCTGTTGATTCAGCCTCTTTCATTTTTTGTTCGCCACTCTCATTAATTTCTTTAGTGAAAGATCCTACTAGATAAGCAATCATTATAAAAATAAGAAGGAAAAAGCCTATTACTATAGCTATTACTGGTTTTAATATTTTGGATAATGCTTTTTTCTTCATCAGCATTGTTATTCCTTTAGCAATAGCACTCCACATGATACTTTACCTCCCTCCTATTTCTTCTCTAATTCCTCTATATCTTTTTGGATTTCTTTTTTCTTGTCTTTATCCTTCGTGCTGTCTTTTTCTTCTTTTAGTTGTTTAATTTCAGCTTTATTTATTTCTTCTTCAACTTCATTATCTTTAAGTTTTTTATTAATATCTTTAGCTGTTTCAACATAACCTTCTTTAGCTGACGCTAAAGCCAAACGTTTACTTTGTTCTTCGTATTTACCTGTTGAGCCTACACTAAATGCTGTTCCGTCTTTGTCTAATATTTTCTTTTCTAAACTCAATGTATCGTTATTTTCAAAATTGAAAGCTAACTCTCTTATTTTATTCTGCTTACCTTCTTTATATAATTGTTCAATTACATAAGGTGTGTTTTTACTACTCAATTCAATTAGTTCTTCATATTTCTTTTCTTTTTTTAATGTTTTTTCAATATCTTTTTTGTTAAAGCTATCGTCATGTTTCATGCCTTTAACTGCTTGATCAACATTGCCATTGTAAAGATTTTCATATACTTTACTTCTTTGTTCTTGTTTGTCTGCTTGTGCTATTTTGCTATCTAATTCTTGTTGCTTTCCGTTTATAATCATAAATGAAATTAAACTTATAACTATTGCAATACCAACAAAACCAAGTATTAAATTTCTAATGTACTTTTTTCGTGTTTCTCTTTTACGTTTTTCTTCATTCAGTAAATAATCTGTCTGTACTTGATTCAATTCATGTCTTACAATCTCTTTCAGTTTTTCAAAAGTTTCTGCATTATTTACTTTATGGAAGAAATCATCTTTTTCTTTTGATAAAACTTCAAATTTATTGCGATAATACTTATCAAACGTGTATTGTGATAATGTACTCATTATTAACAATTTATACTGTTCTAAATTATTTATTTTAGGTTTAGGTAAATATTCATGGCCTTTGAATCCTATTTTTATATCCTCAATATTTTTAAAAAATAGGTTCGCTGGGTGCATAACAGTTATATTGTCCTTTAATGGATCAACTTTTAACACATAATCCATTAAAGATAATTTGAGTGCTTTGCTTTCTTTTTTTGCTGATAGGAAGGAATTATATTCATTATCAGTGTTGTAAATGATATGAAAATAATCGCCTTCCTTTTGTAAATCTTTAACTTCAAAAAACAATTCATTAGGTTCTGTTAAGTCATATCTAATTTCGTCTATATCTGATATATGGCACAAATCAACATTGATGATATATTCTAAGTGGTTATGTTTTCCTACCAATGTTCCTTCATTAAAATTTCTAATTTTCATGAGATTACCTCCTATTCATAAATCATTTCTGCTTGTCTTAATTCTTCTTCCAACTCTGCTAAATCAATATCTGTTAATCCTAGTTGTTCAACATAATTCGGCTCTACGTCTGCTGGTTCTTCATAAATTGTTTCATATAATTCTTTATTCCAAAGTCTTGTTTCTTCTCTATCTAAATCAATTCTTATAAATGCTCTTTGTGTTCCGTATAGTAATAATGCCTCGCCTTTTTTCTTTTTAGTTAAATGAGATATTTCTTGATCGCTAAATTTCAATCCTAATTTATCAACAACATCATCAACGCCTACGTTATCCATTCCAAAGAAGAATTTAGTATGACTATTTTCAATAATAGCTGAACCTATTTCTTGTGATGTTCTAAGAATATCTTTAATTTGTTGAGTAGAGGCAATAGCGCCACCGCCATATTTTCTAATACGCTTGTATGCTTGATAATAGAAATCTAAGCTATATTCATTTGTTGCTAAGAAATGTAATTCGTCAGTCATTAATACTGTTTCTGTTGTTCTATCTTTTGTTATTTCGTCCCATAAGAAACTGAATATATTCAAATACGCTGCACTTTGAACATCTTTTTCTGTTTGTAATGGTTTAAGGTTAAAAGTAACAATTTCATTATCTAACTTGATGTTTGTATAACCGTCAAAGATTGTAGTAGTACCATGTTCCATTGTGTAATCTTCTATGATAAGTGTTAAGTCCTTTAATACCTCATATTTTTCTGGGTCTAAGTCTTTTAGTTTGTTATATAATTCTGTTAAAGTTGGATAATCTTCGCTTTTGAAATCTGATAATTTCGCATTACCTTTAAATCCTTTATCTTGATATAACTGTCTTAAAGTTGAAGATAATACAGATATTTCTGTTTGAGATATTTCATCTTTAAGAACTCTAAAGAAGGTTTTTAACTTCCCTATTTTAGAACGAACTAATGTGTCAATTTGGCTTTCGTGTTCGTTGTTTTCCGTTAAAACATCTGATGTTGTTTCATTGTCTGTTTCATCTTCTTTTTCAAATACTTCTTCTGAAAAAATTTCAAATGGATTAATTTTGATATTTGAACTTGTTGAAATATTTACAACTGTTCCACCGTAATGTTTAGTTATATATGAAAATTCATCTTCGGGATCAATGATAAATTGTCTTATAGATTTTTTGATATTGTCTAAAATCATTCTCATATTGAGGGTAGATTTACCTACACCACTTGTACCGATAATAGTCATATTTTTATTTAAAGTTTTTTCTTTGTTATTAAAATCAACTGCTACTAATGAATCTGTATTTTTGTTAATTCCAAAAACTGATGTATTAGGTGTTAAATCAATAATTTCTGAATCATCAAACATAAAGAAATGCCCTGCTGTTGCTGTATCCATATTTTGTTGTGTAAATGCTGATAAGAAGTTTCTATTTAAAGGAAGAACTGTATGAAATGATTCTCGCATTGCGTTTGTAGGTGTATGTGTTTTAAGTCTTAATCTCGTTAAAGTACGCTTAACATCTTTTTCTAGCGCTTGTATCTTTTCGTATGAATCGCCATTTAACGTGATATACATATACATGTACATAAATCCTGTTTTTTCATCTAAAAATTTATCAAGTTGTTTTTTACTACTTTCAATTTCTCTTTTAATTGTTGCATTTCGTTTAGGGTCTGTAGTACGCATTTGTTCTGCTGTTTTGTTTTTGATTGAGTTGTTTAAATGGTCAATCATTCTTTCTATATTTGCTGGTCTAATAAATTTAGTTATTTGAATATTACCGTTTTTCTTTAATAAATTTGATAAGTACGCCCCTTTTACTGATTGAGGGTAGTCAACTACTAATAAATTTTTAATATAATTTTCGCCTGTTTCTATATGCGATTTTTTCTCTATCCAACTAAAAGGATAAATACTATCAACAGAATCTGTATCTAATACTTCTGTTAATTTTTGAAAAGATTCATTGTGAATTTTATTTGTAACTTGCTCTTGCTTTTTCTTTTTTAAAAATGCCATAATCATAAACTCCCTTCGTTCTAATTACTAAGATGATAGTCGTTATAACCTTTATAATCATATAAAGCATAAAACTGGTTTAAGTATTCTGTTTGATATATAGGTCTAGTTTCTAAACCATAATGTGAAAATGCTTGTTGTAATGCCTCTTTATTAAGGTTTATCTTTTCATGTAGTCGATTCACTGCATGATCTAATTGTGCTACAGTATTTTCTGTTATCTTTTCCGAAAAGAAAATATAATGTTTCTTTGTACTCATTTCGCCTTTTGCTAGCTTTTCTTGAAGAAACAATATACGACCAGCTATTAATTGTCCACGTCTTGTTGGTTTATTATTATTATTCTTCATATCAAGTAATACTTGTCTGTAAAGGTGTTTTATATAATTTTGTATATTTACTGGTTCTGTAATTGTTTTTATCATTGGTTCGTCGTAAAGAATGTTTGAAATAAAAGATGAATATTCTTCTAATAAATCATTTTGCTCAAACTTCGTTAATAACTCTGTATTTACACCAGTAATATTTAAACCTCCACTGATATAACCGTCTTTAGTAACAACGTAATCTTTATAAAAACCAGCTATTAGTGAATCTTCTTGAATACTTTGATTACGTCCGTCCCCTTTTATATATCTATTTATAATTTCAAATTGTTGTTCGTTATTTTTATTTTGCTTATTCTTTTTTTTAAACATCATCATCACCCAATCCTTCTTTACTTTTATAGAAGTAAACTTTCTGCCTTCTGCTAAATCGTTGTGATTGTTTTATGGTATCAATCATTCTTATATTTTCTTTTGTACTAATTGGTCTAATTGTTAGTAAGCCATATATTGTTAAACCAAAAATCAAACCTACTATAAAAACCATAAAGCCAGTTATTAAATTAAGTAAACCCATTAAAAACGTTACACCAAATGCTATTGTTAGAAATAGTAAAAAAGGAACAAATACAATTGCTAATTCTTTACCGTTTAAATTTAAGAATATTTTATAACTAGCGTCTACATTACGAGGTATTATATTCTCTTTAACTTTCTTTTCTTCGCCCAACATATCGAGCATTATATCTTTAACTTCTTGCTCAACAGACATATAATTCACTCCTTTTTAAAACAAAAAGCTACATTACTAGAATGTAGCTTTTGTTGTGTTTATTGGAAAAGGTTGTATACCCATGGAACCAACCAAACAAGTGCTGCCCCAACAGCCACACCAGCTAATACCATTCCAACGCCTCTAAACATTTCATTTTTTACCATTGGATCATCAATTCCAGGTAATTTTTTAAGAACTATCCAAACACCAGCACAGATACCAACAGCAACAATTAGGCCTGTTAAGAATGTTTGTACTTGTTGTAAACCTTGTTCAATTTTCGGCCCTGGATTTTCTGCGCCAAGTGTTATATTTGATAAAACAATGCTTAAAAATGCTACATAAACAGTTGTTAAACTGAATTTTTTAATCATAATTAATCAACCTTCCTTATATTTTTTTCTTTTCTAATTCTTGATTTAATTCTATTTCACTACGAGAAAGCGAGTTATCATGTTTCATTTCTTTGGATAATTTTACTGCCTCCTCAAAAGTGTCAGCTGATGTTAAATCTTTTTTGTTTCCGTCTTTATCAAAAACAGAAACAGAGTACCCTTTTTCTGTTGCCACAACTTTAGGGTCGTTTTCTAAAGTGCTTTCGTCATACCTAGCGCCAAAAAACTCTGTAAATCCCATTGCTATTTGTCCCGAGGCGTTTTTAAATTCTTCAAATCCTAACCTCATTGAAGGGGAAACAGTTAGCTTTTCTTTAGCCTTTTCAATGAAACTATCTTTAAAATCTGAAATTAAATGTTCTGACTTACCATTAATTTCATTTTCTATAGTAACCATACTTTCATTATCAGTGACTTTTTCAACATTAGAAATGTTTATGTTACCTTTCAATGCTGTTGCTGTAAGTCCTAAACTTAACGCTAAATCTTCTTTAGCATTTTCACTAACTTTATTTGTATCGGTCAATCTTTGCTTTCGTTCTTGTTCTAATGAGGTGTTATATTGTAATTGCTTTTGTCGATTGTGATACTCATTAAGTTGGTCATAGTTTGTAAGTGCTTGATTTTTTGAATTATAAATAAATAATTCATCATCTACCATTTCGTAATTGGTTTCATTACCAAAAGTGTTTTGAACAGCCTCTTTATAACTGCTACCAGAATTCAGATAATACATATCATTATCTTTATTGGCGTATAAAAGAACTTTTTGTTTATCCTCTCTATCTTCGGCCATGACTAACTTATTTTCTTTTTTATCTGTAGCAATGCCTTTGATATTAAAAGTATTAACTTCATCATCTTTCACGCCAAATCTTGATTGATAATTTAGTTTGCTCTCATATTTCTTTTGCTCAATAGATCGCTTTCGATATTCTTCAATACGTTTACGAAATGTTATGTTATCCAATCACAACCCACCTTTTCTATTTGATAAATCAATTATAACATACCCTTACATGTCATGTCATGTGATTTATACAACTTTTTTCAACTTTTTTGTCATGACATGTCATGTGTAAATGTGGTATTGTGTAATTAAATACAATTACACAAAGCACAAAAAGGAGGTTATATTACTATGATTAATAATGAAGAAAATTCAGTATTTTTTAGTAAAAAGAAAAAAGTATCACTACATTTGTTAGTTGATCCCGATATGAAAGACGAGATTATTAAATACGCACAAGAAAAGGATTTCGATAACGTTTCACAAGCTGGTAGAGAAATCTTAAAAAAAGGATTAGAGCAAATTAAAAGTAATAAATAATTTGTGTATTAGGCAACACCTCACTTAGATAACTCACAAACAGTAAAGATTATACACCTTTTTAGGTGTATAATCTCTTTTTTTTGAAAATTTAACTTCAAAAACTAATTAAATAAAGATAATGGATTGTTTTCCATATTTTTTCTTCTCATAATAGTTGAGTGCATTTCTTCAAGTTCAGCAATGATACTTCTCATTAAATAACCTTCCATATTAGCTACTTTTTCTTGTTTTTTAACAAGATAACCTTTAAATCGTTTTAAAACTAATAGTAATTCTTCATCTATATCTTCTAACGTATAGAAAGTATCGTATTTGTTATTAAATGATTTTTTAGCTTTTAAAATAACAGATTTAATACTTTTAACTTCTTCATAGCTGAAATTATTAATATAACGTTTACTTAATTCGGGGAATTCTTGAAGTTCTATATATTTAAGTGATTCTTTATCATGAATATTTGAAAAGTGATTTGAATGATATGAATGATCTTTTTCTGTATTCTGCTGTTTATCATTCATATCATTCGTATTATTACTATTAGTATTATTAATATTGGTATTATTGCTATTAGTATTATTATTGTACTGGTTTTCCGTATTCGCATTTTCTGTATTCGGGTTATCCGTATCCGGATTTTCAGTAAACGGACTTTTTTCGCTATTTTCCTCCGTATCCGGATTTTCAGTAAACGGCTTTTTTTCTGTATTTTCTATAGAAGATTCAATTTTACGACCTTCTATATCTTTATAAGTTAAAACAATAATTTGTTCATTTTCATTTGCGAATTTTTGAGCGTCTTTTATACCGTTTATTACATCTTCTTTATTATCACTAAAAATATATTCAAGATGTAGAAATTGAAAATTACTAAGTTGTTTGAATTCTAATCTAGCAATATAACCAGCTTTTATTAGTTTTTTTAAAGCTGTGTAATGTGCGTCACGACCATTTTTCGATCTTTTTATAATCTCGCTCATATGTAAATCCCATTCATCGTTGTTTGATAGAAAGATTGAAAGTAAGCCTTTAGCCTCTAATGATATAGTTTTATCGTTTAATAAGTCATTTGAGATTTGGGTAAAATGTGATTTTCTTACACTTCTATAAGCTGTTGTACTTTTTGGCATAGTAAAAACTCCTTTAAATATTTATTTGAAGGAGTTTAAGTAATATCGTTATTTACAAGTGATGAATAAGGTTATATAATGTTATCCGTTATATATAACTTAAAGACTTGTTGCTTTTATCTTGTAATGTATCGAGGTTGTATATATAATAAAGATACAAACAAATAGTAAAAGTAAATAACACATATTATTTAAACTCTTTAGACATCTAACAACCGCCAAGCGTTAGGTGTCTTTTTCTATGTTCAATAGTAACACTATTTTAAAAAAATTAAAAATTTTTTGTTGCCTCACAGGTCAATTATATGCTTGTAATGAAATTTATTTGATAACAAATCTCTAATATAATTAATACATCTAAAATTATGAGGCCGATAAATCATGAATGAATACCGTATACAAAAACTATATAGATACATTTGTTTAGAATTTAAAAACCAGCGTCAACTCATAGGCAAGCGACAAGAAGAAGTTGCATTTGATTTGAGTGTGACTGCTGGTCATCTTTCACGTATCGAGAATGGTAAAAAACCTAGAATAGCATTACATACATTTTTAGTAATGTCTGAATACTATGGTGTAGACTTTCATAAGGTAGTTAAAAATGCAGAAGAAAAAATGGAATTGGATGAAGGAATGTAGATATTAAAGGTCATCAATACTAATATCTACCATTTCTTCATCTTTTTCTTCTATTTTAGGCATTTCAGCTTGTTTTAATTGATCCTTACGTTCCATTGCGTCTTTAAAACTTTCTTTATTACGTTTAATAGGTTCTGTATGCTCTTTTAAGGGCGCTGTGTGTTCTTTTGAAGGTATTGGAGGGTTTTCCCCTATTTCTTCAATATAGCGCCTCAATGCCTCTCTTATGTGGGCTGTTTTGGTACCTCTAGGAACATTTTCTAAAAAATCGAAGATTTGAGGGTAATCTTCTTTTTTTATTTTCAGAAGATGTTTAGTTTCTTTCTTATCCATAATTATTTACTTTCTTGCTCTACTTTGTTTTTTAACAATTCCCCCAATTTTTCATATCCACGAACATTACTAAACTGGCTATCATCTGCTTTCTCGAAAACATCTGAATAATAATGACTTAATGAATCAAAATGAATGTTTGCACCACCACCAGTAACAATAATTCTGTCAATTGAATTTATATTACCTACAGTGATTTCAAAGTTACTCATAACTTCTTCTATCAAACTATCCTGTTCGTTATAAAATTCATCTTTAAAGTCAATAACTGTTTTTTGATTAAGTTTACATTGCTTGTATTCTAATCCTTTTTCAATCATACGTGGTGTGATTGAGGCACCTTCTGATTTTTTAGATACGTGACTAGCAATTCTTTTATAAAAATCAATAGTACCTTTGTTTATAACAAAACTTTCTTCCTCTACACGTTTCATATTTTGATAAGTATCAATAATTGTAGTACCACTACCAAAATCAAGAACACTGTACTTGCCTTCTGTAAATGCTTTGAATACTTTTCCGTTTTCCATATTAAGATCAAGTAACGTTCCCATAGGTTGAGCTACTATCTTAACGCCTTTAACATTAATTGTTTTAGCGATACCGTCAATTTCAATTAAACGACTTTTATTTAAAAGTTTTTCAAACTTAGCTTGTTTATCAGTTCCTATTTCATTACTTGGCATACCAGTAGCAATTACAACGTTGACAACTTCTTCTGGTACTTCTCTTGCTAATAATCCTATAGAACATTCAACCAAATCTTTGAAAGATTTAATATCATATCTATCATTTGTTGAGGCAGTATCTTTACCAGTATTCGTAGTTTTATCTAAATCATTACCAAATAGTAATACTTCATCATTGTTCCCATTGATAATAAATTCTGATACATCTAATTTATTATCAACAAATCCTTTTAATTGATTGTTTTCATTAGTTTTTCTTCCGATTCTTGAAGGGATTACAAATTTTTCATCATTAATCTTCCCTTTTACAAATCCATTACCAAAATCTAAAGCCATTACATATACGTTACTCATAATAAAACCTCCACATATTATTTACTCTTTTTAAATTAGTACAATTAATCAAATACCACAAGTTATTTATATACTTTTCTATACTGATATATCCTAGTACATATCAGTATATATTATAGTATATCTTAGTATATACCAGTATATACTGTGTGGGTAAAAAAATAACAACCAGCATTTATTTACTTGATTGCTACTTCTTATAATGAATTTTAACACATTCTTTATTACATGTCATGTCATGTTTAATATTTTCGCAGAAAATTTATGTCATTTCTATACCAATTGTTATAACCAAAAGAAAAATAGTAACAACAATACCTAAAGCAATACCAATATACAAACATACTTTCCATGGAAGAATGAAAATTGAGATAAATTTAAGGAATATTGTACATAAAGCAACTGTCATAGGAACACACATAATAAAATATAGAAGAAATCTAAAAATAGGGTTAATATGAACAGCATTTTCGCCAGCTGTTGATAATAAAATCATAATAAAACCTCCTATTTTTAAAGTATTGACTACTGTAGATTTTGCTATTAGTAAATCAATTGTTTTATAAGTCTTTCATCATATTAATATTGGATAATATCTATTAAAAATTGTGATTGGTTTCATTTATTTCTTTGTTTTCTTCATTGGAATTTTTAGTTTCTTCTATAATTTCATTTCTTTCTAAATTGTGTTCTTTAGTATCTTCAATATTAAGCAAATTTTTATTTATAATTTTCTTTGCGTCTGCTGATCTATTTACATTAAATTTATTGAAGAACCATCTTCCAAATTTTTCGTATTCTTTTTTCTTTTCTTCTTTTATTTTTTCTTGAAGTTTTTCTTTTTGTTCTAACATTTTTTGAATATCAGCCATAAATAAAACCTCCATATTTTTTATTAATTTAATTATAACCTTTTCGTTTGACAGATTCAAGTTTTACCGTTATAATCTAGTTAAATCCCGTAAGGGCGCACTTATGCGAACGTTCCGTTCGCGTGCTAAATTCGTGAAATTAAAAATAAATTTTTAATTTATTTCGCCTTCGCTCAATATTTGTTTTTTAAGGAGATTTTATTATGGCAATGTACCATTTTCAAAATAAGTTCGTATCAAAAGCAAATGGACAAAGTGCAACTGCAAAAAGTGCCTATAATAGCGCTAGTAGGATTAAAGATTTTAAGGAAAACGAATTTAAAGATTACTCAAACAAGCAATGTGATTATAGTGAAATTTTATTACCTAATAATGCTGATGATAAGTTTAAAGATAGAGAATATTTGTGGAATAAAGTTCATGATGTAGAGAACAGAAAAAATAGTCAAGTTGCACGAGAAATTATAATTGGTTTGCCGAATGAATTTGATCCAAATAGTAATATTGAATTAGCAAAAGAATTTGCTGAATCCTTATCTAATGAAGGTATGATTGTTGATCTAAATATTCATAAAATAAATGAAGAAAATCCTCACGCACATTTATTATGTACATTACGTGGTTTAGATAAAAATAATGAATTTGAACCTAAGCGAAAGGGCAATAGTTATATTAGAGATTGGAATACAAAAGAAAAACATAATGAATGGCGAAAACGGTGGGAAAATGTTCAGAATAAACACCTAGAAAAGAATGGTTTTTCTGTTAGAGTTTCTGCTGATTCATATAAAAATCAAAATATAGATTTAGAGCCAACAAAAAAAGAAGGTTGGAAAGCACGAAAATTTGAAGATGAAACAGGACAAAAATCTTCAATATCGAAACATAATGAAAGTATTAAAAAGAGAAATCAGCAAAAAATTGATAAGATGTTTAATGAAGTAGATGATATGAAATCTCACAAATTAAATGCTTTTAGTTATATGAATAAATCAGATTCTACTACATTAAAAAATATGGCCAAAGATTTGAAAATTTATGTAACGCCTATAAACATGTATGAAGAAAGTGAAAGGTTATATGACTTAAAACAAAAAACTGCTTTAATAACTGATGATGAAGATAGATTAAATAAAATTGAAAATATAGAAGATAGACAAAGAAAACTAGAATCTATAAACGAGGTATTTGAAAAACAATCAAAGATATTCTTCGATAAAAATTATCCAGATCAAAAACTAAACTATAGTGACGATGAAAAAATATTTATTACACGTACTATATTAAATGATAGAGATGTTTTACCAGCTAATCATGAATTAGAGGATATAGTTAAAGAGAAACGCATAAAAGAGGCTCAAATAAGCCTTAATACAGTTATAGGTAACAGAGATATAAGTTTAGAATCTATTGAAAAAGAATCGAATTTCTTTGCCGATAAACTTTCAAATATTCTCGAAAAAAATAACTTGTATTTTGATGATGTGTTAGAGAATAAACACGAAGGTATGGAAGATAGTTTGAAAATTGATTATTATACTAACAAATTAGAAGTTCTTAGAAATGCTGAAAATACCCTAGAAGATTATTATGATGTACAAATAAAGGAATTATTTACAGATGATGAAGATTATAAGGCTTTTAACGAAGTAACTGACATTAAAGAAAAACAACAATTAATTGATTTTAAAACTTATCATGGTTCAGAAAATACACTTGAAATGTTAGAAACAGGTAATTTTATTCCTAAATACAGTGATGAAGATAGAAAATATATAACTGAACAAGTTAAGTTGTTACAAGAAAAAGAATTTAAACCTAATAAAAATCAGCATGATAAATTTGTACTTGGGGCTATTCAAAAGAAATTATTGAGTGAATATGACTTTGATTATAGTGATAACAATGATTTAAAACATTTATATCAAGAATCCTATGAGGTAGGGGACGAAATAAGTAAAGATAACATTGAAGAGTTTTATGAAGGTAATGATATTCTAGTAGATAAAGAAACTTACAATAATTACAATAAAAAACAACAAGCCTATGGTTTAGTGAATGCTGGGCTAGATTCAATGATATTTAATTTTAATGAAATATTTAGAGAACGTATGCCTAAATATATAAATCATCAGTACAAAGGCAAAAATCATAGTAAACAACGCCATGAGTTGAAAAACAAAAGAGGTATGCACTTATAAATAGTATTGTATAAAAAAAGAAGGCGTATATGCCTTCTTTTTTATATATCAATTTCTTCTTCTTGTTTGTTTTCAATTTCTTTATTCTGTTCATCTTTATTAAATTCTTCATTACTTTCAGTATAGGATATGTTTTTAATACCAGCTGAATTTTTAATTTTAAAATCTATATAAACATTTTCGTTAGTATCATGTTCTAATTTAGCAGTCATATTTGATCGTTGGCCATTTTGTTGATTTTTATTCATTGAAAAGTAAGTTTCATTTGTATTATCAATATTATCAACATTTAATTCATAGCCCATTAATACACCATTACTTACAAATTGGCGTAATGTATCTTTTAGGCCATTTTCTTCAACTGATTTATTTACAAAGTTTTCAAATGATACTATTTCATCTTGTGGGCTTAATTTATGTTTTTCTTCTAATATATTACCGTCTATATCTCGTTCATGGATATATTTTTTGTTTTTATCTTCATTATCATCATCTTGTACAAAAATAGTTGTGGTGTTATTAATTACATTTCGGTTATAAGTTTGAGTGAAGTTGTAATCTCTATTCAATGAATCATCATGCTTATTAATTAATTCAATTTTAGCTTGATCTTGCGAATTATTAGTATTAAATCCTTTGTAATCAATATTCACTTTAAAATCATCATTTTCATAACTATTCTCAGAAATTTCATTAAGTCCATAATCATTAACTAAATTACCTTTGATAATAGTTATTTTATCAAAACCATTTTTTAGATTGGTATCTATCATTGTTGAAAGGTCTTTATATACATCTTTGTTCATTTCTGATTCTAATTTTTTATCTATATATTGAGAAAACTCTGGTAATGAATTTATTTCTTCAATTGTAGTTTTTGCAAACGAATGTATATTTTTTATGTGGGCTTTTAATTCATCATCACTTATATTTTGCCCCCAGCCACTTAAATAACCTAAAGAATAATCGCTAGTGTCTAAACCGTAATAATTAGCTACTACATAAGCAGAACTTTCAGCCTCGATTTCTTTTAATGATCTACTATGTTCAGATATTTGCGTTTTACCTATATCATTATTGTGTAATTGAGAGTGTGCATATTCATGTATTAAAGTTTTAAAGCGCATATCATATGACAAATCATCAGAGATTACAATTTCATCAGATTTAGGACTATAATAACCTTTAGCGTCATTAGATAAAGTTGGATCATCAAGAAAATGTTTTTCCTCTACACTAGGTGTTAATTCTTCATTAATATAATCTTTAAATTCATTATATAAGTCTTTATAGTCGTTAGAGTTTTCAAATTCAGTTTTTATTAGGTCTTTTGCTGTTATTAAAGGCTTGCCTTTCGTATCTGCCACATCAAACACATTATGCGCTCTATATCCAGTAATTACAGGCTTTCGTTCAGTTTTAGGATTACCGTTATTATCACGTACTATATTACCGTTATCATCTTTAATTTCTACATTTCGTTTTTGTACAATAGGGGCAATTATATTCATACTTTTTGCACCTTTTTGCACTTGTCTATCAAATTTATTTTTCCATGCTTTATAACCAGCTACAGCTGTAGCCTCTGGATTTTGGCCAGCAATTAGAATAATGTTGTTAATTGAATAGTTGTGAAATTTCGCTGTAGTATCTAAAAATTCTTTATAGGTTTTGTCATTGTTTTTGAAGTCATCTAGCTTATTATTCAATTCTTCTATTATTGAATCTATTTTTTTCTTTTTATAATTTCCTTTTGAATAAGCCATATATTACACCTCGCTAATAGGTTTATAAAGTTCTTTGTATAAATCTTTTTTAGCATTATATAGATAATATCCAGCAACTTCATATTTTAAATTTTTATCTAATTCTTCTGAAAATAGTAATTCGCTTGTTTCTGATTTTGTTATATAAATTGGTAATTCACTTCCAATGATTTCAGTATATGTTTTTAACATATTGCACCTCCTAGATTTCTAAATTATCTCTTTCTTGCTTTAATTCATTTTTAATAGAATTAATAATATTACTATGTGTTTCTTCTGATCCATTTATAATATCTTCAAAAGATATTGAGTTAGTTTCATTTTCTAAAGAATCATTTACGAAATTAGGTTTGAATTCAGAACTCTTTGTTCCATGTAATTCAGTATTGATATAGTTTTTAAAATGACCGATTATTTCAATATCATTTTCTCTTTCTTTATATTGTTCTTTAGTAATATTGTGTAAGGGCAGGGTAGCTTGTTTCATTCCTTCGTAAAAATTTTCTCTTTCTTTGTATAAATGATTAGATACAGGGGCAAATTCTAAATCATATTTAGCTTTATCTAAAACAGTTAAACTATTTTCAGCTAAAATAGATGATTTGTTCGTTGTATATTCATAGAAATTATTTGAAAAATTGTTTCTAGCGTCATCTAAATAAGTTTTCACTTCTTTTCTATCCTCTATAGAAAGGGGAATTTTTTCATCATAAATTTCTTTTTCATAAACTTCATATAAAACATTGTTATCTCTAAACATGTTATTTAACGGTTCATTATAAAGGTTAAAGGCTAACTGATTATTTAAAGCCTTTTTCTCAATATCGTTGTTAATGTTCAATCCTTTAATATTAATTTCCGTATCATAGAATGTTTTTAAATCTTTAACTTTATCTAAGCTATCTAAATTATTTCTATCTGAAAAATCTTCTAAATCCCTTCTATAAACAGCTAAGGCATTATAATTTGCTCGTTCGTCAAATAAATTAATATTTTGTTTTAATCTATCTTTAATAATTTCATTAGGTGGTATATCTTCTATTAAATTTTTAACAAATTTACCTTCGTTATCTTTATAATCTGTTAAATCAATATAAATATAAGAATCATCTTCAAGTGTTTTAAAATCATTGTATGAAAACTTATAGTTTATATTATCGTAAGTTTTTTCCATGTCTTGAGTTAAGTTATCATTTAATAATCTTATATTATCGTTTTCTTCTATTGGAATTGCTGGGAAGTCATTAATATATAAATGATGTTTTTCGGGGTTATAGCTTACATTATAAGTAATATCATTTTCTGTTATGATATGTGAATCCTCAATAACAGGTTCTCTATTTGGTTCTACATGATATGAATATCCTTTCATACTTAATACTAAATCCACAAAAGTGTTAGTATACCAATCATTTGAATATTCATCTTGTTGTGTAAAATCGTCAACTTCATTAATATCACTGTCAAAATAGGTAATTTCTTCTGATTTAATGGCATTTACTAGCTTTTCATAACCTTTATTTGCTGTATCTTTAGTAAAATAATCATCTAAATTAGTTAAGTTATAATCAAATTCAGAATCATCTATACTCATAATATGTGGTGTTTGATATTTTTCGTTAGAATCGTCTAAATCATAAACTGGTTGAGTATACACTTCGTTATAGAAATTATTTCTATAGACTAAATTACCTACTATGCTTTTATTAGTCATATCTCTTTGATCATTCATTTGTTTATCACTTGCTGGCACATAATAAAATTCAGAATTTAGTTCATAATCGGTGTTGTTCAAAATTCCTCGGTGTGTAAATCTCATTATTAAATCACTCCTTTTTTTAATAAAAACCTAATGTAAATATAACCTCCATATAGTAATTATACCATTTGTGACGTGTCATTTCATGTCGTGTCATAACAAATAAAAAGAAAAAAAGGCCTTTTTTACAGGCCTTATAAATCTAAATCAATATCTTTATTCTTTTCATTCTCTATATCATAATTTAAAAAGTCTTTTACATGCTTTTCTGGTTCATTTTTAATAGTTAGTGCAGACAAAGTAAAATGTTTGTTATTTTTCTCAACTTCTAAGAAAGGATTATCAATATCATTAGAATTAATTTTAGCTGGGTAGTCTGTTAGGCTTTTAAACTCATATAGAGTTTCATAGTCATCTAGCAAATTTAATTTTTCATTAGGCAGAGAAGATTGTAATTTATTATATTTATTTGATTTCCCATTAGATATTAATTCATTAATAGCATTTTTAGTTTGTTGATTATCAATACTATCTTGAATATTCAATTCTTTGTGGAAGTATTGCATAGTTGAATATTTAACTAAAGGTATCTTACTTAAACTAGCTTTTGCTTTTATGTAATCATTAGACATAGTATCGTATTTTTGTTCAATAGCTGGTGCTTGTTGCTTTAAAAAATTATTAACATTTTGTGGTATTTTAGCTTTTGACCTGTTATTAAGATATTCATCATTACTAATTACTATAGACTTTGTTAAATCAATAGCTGAATTAGGTTTATCGGGCTGTTCGCCTCCTAAATTAATTTTATATTTATTAGGTACATTTTGTGCATTTGTTCTAAAAGGTATACAAACTCTATTATTATTGCGTTTGAAAGAATAATAATATGGTCTTGAACCATTTTTATTGTTTGATATTTCGTTTCCTCGTAGTTTATTAAATAGGTTTTGATTTAAACGAACAACTTCCATTGTTATTCACTCCATAAATTTAATAAAAAAGAGGCGTAATATACGCCTCCTTAAAACAATATAATGTGTTTTGATCTCTATAGTTGTTTCTTTCCGTGCAGTATTAATTTTTATATCTGCGCCACAACGCCGATTCTAGTTCGTG
>ERZ1023508.176-NODE-176-length-27677-cov-6.021975_pt1 | contig 27677 bp, 18 predicted proteins | sample MGYA00380548_ERZ1023508 | MGnify/ENA primary metagenome ERZ1023508 (study PRJEB33173, sample SAMEA4830311) | metagenome | study: EMG produced TPA metagenomics assembly of the PRJEB25223 data set...
CGCCTGGCTACTTGCGGACACGCTCAACGGGCTGATGGCGATCCCTAACCTGATTGCGCTGTTGATGCTCAGCCCTGTGGTCGTGAAGCTGACGAAGGAATACTTCGCGCGCAACGCGTGATGGCAGCCGGGGTGATGCTGCCTTGACATCCCTTCCAAGAGGCGTGATTAATCACGCCTCTTTTATTTCGCTTGAGGAGTGAATCCATGGTTCAGGTAACCCGTCGCGGTGCGGTTATGGAAGTTGCCGGGGAAGTGCCGAAGGTGGGTAGCCAGGCGCCCGCATTTACGTTGGTAGGCGCTGGCCTCGCCGACGTTTCGCTCAAGGATTTTGCAGGCAAGCGCAAGGTGTTGAATATCTTCCCTAGCGTGGATACCCCAACGTGCGCGACTTCGGTCCGCAAGTTCAACGCCGAGGCCGGCGCGCTGCACAATACGGTTGTGCTGTGTGTGTCGGCTGATCTCCCATTCGCTCAGGCGCGCTTCTGTGGGGCCGAAGGCCTGGAAAACGTGCAAAACCTGTCGACGTTTCGTAACCCCGAGTTCCTGAAGCAATACGGCGTAGCTATCGCCGACGGCGGCATGGCCGGGCTGGCTGCGCGCGCTGTTGTCGTACTGGACGAAAGCGATAAGGTCCTGCACAGCGAGCTGGTTGGCGAGATTTCGAGTGAGCCGAATTACGAAGCGGCAATCGCTTCGCTGTCCTGATCGGCATCTGCGTTGAACAACGGCCTGAACGATCAGGCCGTTTTCGTTCGCATCGCCGCAATATCCGGAACGTAAAATGCCGGTAAAGGGTCTTTGCTTGACGCCTCCCGCTGCTTATCGTGCAGCCTCCAATTCTGTGTGAACGCATTTCATGTCTGCTGTAACGCCCACTTCGCCTCGTCGCTCGCGTGGTACACGTGTCGTTTTCATCGTTATCCTGATTCTTGTTGCCGTGCTGGCGTGGTGGTTCTGGCCGCGGACGGCCGCGACGCCTGCCAACGGGGCTCGAGCGTTCGCTGGTGAACCCACGCCCGTGCGCATCGCCGCCGCGTCGAAGGCTGATTTCCCTGTGAATCTCACAGCATTGGGGACTGTGACCGCATCCAATACGGCTAATGTGCGGGCGCGTGTGAATGGGCTATTGACCGAGATACGGTTCAAGGAAGGCCAGCGCGTAAAGGCTGGGGATGTGCTGGCGATTATCGACCCGCGACCTTATGAGGTGGCATTGAAGCAGGCCGAAGGAACCTTGCAGCAGAACCGTGCACAGCTGCGCAATGCGCAGATCGATCTTGACCGCTATCGGGGTCTGTTCGCTCAGGACTCCATTGCCAAGCAGACCCTTGATACTCAGGAAGCACAGGTCGCTCAGTTCCAAGGCACCATAGCGACGAACCAGGCTGCGGTGGATCAGGCCAAACTGGATCTTCAGTTCACCAAGGTCACAGCGCCCATTAGTGGTCGGGTCGGCCTGCGCCAGGTGGACATCGGTAACCTGGTCACCACCGGTGATACTACGCCCCTTGTAATCATTACCGAGACGCGCCCGATAGCCATTGCCTTTACCTTACCGGAAGCTGACCTGCCTGCTGTGCTGACGGCCTATCGCAATGACAGCAAGCTACCGGTCGAAGCGTGGGACAAGGGCGAGCGAAACGTGCTGGCGACCGGGGTCCTGCAAAGCATCGACAACCAGATCAACCTTGCGACCGGTACCGTACGGCTCAAGGCTCAGTTCGAAAACAAGGACGAGTCCTTGTTCCCAAATCAGTTCGTCAACGTGCGTCTGCGCGTACGTACCCTCAATGACGCCACACTGATTCCGTCCGATGCCATTCAGTATGGCTCGATCGGGACCTTCGTCTATGTGGTCGGCGATGAGGACAAGGTTCAGGTTCGCCCGGTCAAGGTGGGTGCGAGCAACGAAACGCAAACCGTGGTCGAGGAGGGCGTCGAGGCGGGTGAGCGTATCGTCGTCGAGGGCACGGAGCAGCTGCGCGAGGGCAGCAAGGTCGAGATCATCGAAACTGAAAAGCCTGGCAAGCCTGTTCCGGCGCCGCTTCAAAACCGCCAAGCATGAACATCTCCCGCCCCTTTATCCTCAGGCCTGTCGCCACGACATTGCTCATGGTGGCTATTTTCATAAGCGGTCTTATCGCTTATCGAATGTTGCCGGTCTCGGCATTGCCTCAGGTCGATTACCCCACCATACGGGTGATGACCCTGTATCCAGGGGCGAGTCCTGATGTCATGACCAGTGCGGTTACGGCGCCGCTGGAACGTCAATTTGGGCAGATGCCCGGCCTTCAGCAGATGGCGTCCAGCAGTTCCGGCGGCGCCTCGGTGATCACACTGCGCTTCGGTCTCGAAGTGAACATGGACGTCGCCGAGCAGGAAGTTCAGGCCGCAATCAATGCTGCCAGTAGCCTGTTGCCCAACGACCTTCCCGCGCCGCCTGTCTACAACAAGGTCAACCCCGCCGATACACCCGTCCTGACACTCGCCATCACGTCCAAAACCATGTCGATGCATGAAGTCAATGACCTGGTCGATACCCGGATGGCCCAGCGCATCGCTCAGATCAGTGGCGTCGGTCTGGTTACGCTGGCCGGGGGGCAGCGGCCGGCCGTGCGTATCCGCGTAAACCCCGAAGTCCTGGCCTCACACGGTCTGAACCTGTCGGACGTGCGCTCGCTGATCACGGCGTCCAACGTCAATCAGCCAAAGGGCAGCTTCGACGGCCCGACTCGCGTCACGCAGCTGGATGCCAATGACCAGCTCAAGTCGGCTGATGAATACCGTAACCTCATTCTCGCCTATGAGAACGGAGCGGCGTTGCGCCTCAAAGACGTCGCGACCATCGTGGATGGCGCGGAAAACGAACGCCTTGCCGCCTGGGCGAACAAGAATGAAGCGGTATTGCTGAACATTCAGCGACAGCCCGGTGCTAACGTGATTGATGTCGCGAACCGGGTGCAGGCACTTCTTCCCAACATTACCGCGACACTGCCGAACAACATCGATGTGGTTCCGCTCACAGACCGCACCCAGACAATCCGTGCTGCCGTGACGGATACCGAGCACGAGCTGATGCTGGCGATCGTGCTGGTAGTCCTCGTAACGTTCCTGTTCCTGCGCAAGCTCTCGGCGACAATCATTCCTACCGTTGTCGTGCCGTTGTCGCTGATCGGCACTTTCGGCGTGATGTACCTCGCCGGCTTTTCGGTCAACAACCTGACCCTGATGGCGCTCACCATCGCGACCGGGTTCGTTATCGATGACGCCATCGTCATGCTGGAGAATATCGCCCGACATCTGGAGGAGGGTGAGACACCGCTGAACGCCGCCATCAAGGGCGCGCGTCAGATCGGTTTTACCCTTGTATCGCTGACCTTCTCGCTCATCGCGGTGCTTATTCCGCTGCTGTTCATGGCAGATGTGGTCGGCCGACTGTTCCGGGAGTTCGCAATTACACTGGCCGTCGCGATCCTGATCTCGCTTGTCATCTCGCTTACGCTGACACCCATGATGTGCGCCCGGCTTCTCAAGCGTGAACGGGAAGAGGATCAAGGCCGTTTCTATCGATCTGCCGGCCAGGCCATCGATTGGATGATCGATCGTTATGCGGTCGGTCTTCGCTGGGTCCTCAAGCATCAGCCGCTGACGCTGCTTGTGGCCATTGCAACACTTGGTTTGACGGTTTTGCTCTACGTCGTGGTGCCGAAGGGGTTCTTCCCGGTCCAGGACACTGGCGTGATCCAAGGCATCTCGGAAGGCCCTCAGACTATTTCCTTCGCGGGCATGAGCGAGCGCCAGCAGCGTCTCACTGATGTGGTACTGGCAGACCCCGCCGTACAGAGCGTCTCCTCGTATATCGGCGTGGATGGCGATAATCTCACGCTAAACAGCGGCCGTATGCTCATCAACCTCAAGCCGCACGGGGAGCGAGACGTGACTGCAAGTCAGGTCATCGAGCGTCTCCGACCTGAGCTGGATCGTATAGCGGGCATACGCCTGTACCTTCAGCCCGTTCAGGATCTGACTATCGAAGACCGGGTCAGCCGTACCCAATTCCAGTTCACGCTCGGCTCACCCGATTCAGCATTGCTGGAGGACTGGACGCCACGGCTTGTGGACGCACTCCGCGAGCGGGCAGAGCTGACCGATGTGAACAGTGACTTGCAGACCGGTGGCCTGCAGGTTTACCTGGACATCGATCGCGATCTTGCGTCGCGACTTGGGGTCAGCATCTCTTCCATCGACGATGCCCTTTACGACGCCTTTGGCCAGCGGCAGATCTCGACGATCTTCACCCAGGCCAGCCAGTACCGCGTCGTATTGCAGGCGGATACCGGAAGTCGGACCGGCCCGGACTCCCTGCGCCAGATCCATGTCGCGACCGGAAGCGGCGAGCAGGTTCCGCTGTCCTCGCTCGCACGTATCGTCGAGCAGCCGACCTCTCTTTTGGTCAGCCATATCGGTCAGTTCCCTGCGGTGACGTTCTCCTTCAACCTCGCCCAAGGCGTGTCGTTGGGAGAAGCAGTGGCTGCCATCGAGGCAACCGAGCAAGCCATCGGCATGCCAGCGGGTATCGATACAACGTTCCAGGGCGCTGCCGAGGCGTTCCGTGCATCGCTTTCGAGCACACTGTTGCTGATCCTCGCTGCCGTAGTCACCATGTACATCGTGCTTGGCGTGCTCTACGAGAGCTATATTCATCCCATCACGATCCTGTCCACGCTACCGTCGGCGGCCATCGGTGCGCTGCTTGCCCTGATTTTTACCGGCAATGATCTGGGTCTGATCGCCATCATCGGCATCATCCTGCTGATCGGCATCGTGAAGAAGAACGCGATCATGATGATCGACTTCGCCCTCGAGGCGGAGCGGCATCAGGGCATGGCGCCGGTCGATGCGATCTACCATGCCGCGCTGCTCCGCTTCCGGCCCATCCTCATGACCACCCTGGCGGCGCTCTTCGGCGCCATTCCGCTCATGCTCGCCAGCGGTTCGGGCGCAGAGCTACGCCAGCCATTGGGCATCGTCATGGTGGGCGGGCTGTTGGTCAGTCAGGTACTGACGCTATTCACCACACCTGTTATCTATCTTTATTTCGATCGGCTCTCGCGGCGAGTCAGCGGCCGGTCGGCGTCGGGGGTTCCGGCGTGATAATCCTGTTTTCCATGGTGGGGCGCGTGGCATGAACCTCTCCGCGCCGTTCATCATGCGGCCTGTTGCAACGCTGCTGCTGAGCCTCTCCATTCTGTTACTGGGCGGCTTGAGTTACGGGCTGCTTCCCGTCGCGCCGCTGCCGAAGATGGATTTCCCGGCAATCACGATCACGGCCAACCTGCCTGGCGCGAGCCCTCAGGTGATGGCTGCCACGGTGGCCACACCGCTCGAGCGGGCGTTAGGCAGCATCTCAGGCCTCCGCGAGCTGACGAGCCGTAGCCGTCAGGGCAATACCCGCATCATCCTTTTGTTCGACATCGGTCGCGACGTGGACAGCGCAGCGCGCGAGGTCCAGGCGGCAATCAACAAGGCGCGGCCGTTGCTGCCCAGCGGCATGGTCAACATGCCAAGTTATCGAAAGGTCAATCCGTCACAGGCACCTATCATGGTGCTCGCGCTGACCAGCCCCACGTTGTCACGCGCTCAGCTTCGAGACATGGCCACAACCGTCGTGGCGCAAAAGGTGGCGCAGGTCAAAGGCGTGGGTGAGGTTCAAATCGGCGGGGGCGCATCGCCGGCGGTACGCGTCTCGCTGCAGCCCCGCCAGTTGGACCAATATGGTGTTCCGCTGGAGGACGTGCGACGCACCATCTCGGCAGCAAACGCGCAACGGCCGAAGGGAGCAATCGAGGACGAGACACGTCACTGGCAGATTGGAGCGAGTGATCAACTCTATCAGGCGAAGGATTACGCCAAGCTGGTCATCAGGGAAGAAGATGGTGCCATTCTGAGGCTGAGCGATGTTGCCAGCGTGAAGGATGACGTCGAGGACAGATACAACGCCGGCTTCTTCAATGACAAGGATGCGATCCTTCTCGTTGTAAACCGCCAAGCCGACGCGAACATTATCCAGACGATCGATGCCATCCGTGAGCAACTTCCGGCGCTCAGGGCGGTTGTGCCGGCGGCGGCCAATATCGACGTCGCGCTCGATCGATCGCCCGTGATCAGGGCCACTTTGCACGAGGCCGAGCGGACCCTGCTCATCGCGACCGGCCTGGTCATTCTCGTCGTCGTTGCCTTTCTTGGGCGCCTGCGTGCAGCGCTGATACCTGCGCTGGCGGTACCGGTCTCATTGGTTGGCACGTTCGCCGTCATGTACCTGTGGGGATTTTCGCTCAATAACCTCTCGCTCATGGCACTCATCATCGCGACCGGGCTTGTTGTGGACGATGCCATTGTCGTGCTGGAGAACATTGCGCGGCACATGGAGAACGGCGATCCGCCAATGCAGGCAGCGCTGAAGGGGACTCGGGAGGTGGGCTTCACGCTGCTTTCGATGAACCTTTCACTTGTCGCGGTATTCCTTTCCATTCTGTTCATGGGGGGCTTTGTCGCCAATCTGTTCCGGGAATTCTCCATCACATTGACGGCCGCCATCCTGGTCTCGCTGCTCGTATCGCTCACGCTCACTCCGATGCTGTGTGCCCGCTGGCTCAAGGTAGAGGAAAAGCGCGAGCCGGGCCGAATCGCACGCTTTGGCGGCCGTGTGCAGACGGCGGTCATGTCGCGCTATACCCGGAGCCTTGAATGGTCGCTGCGGCACTCGACACTCATGTTGATTGGACTGCTGATTACCATCGGGCTCAACGTCTACCTGTATGTGGCCGTTCCCAAGACTTTCATGCCGCAGCAGGACACCGGCCAGATAACCGGTTTCGTTCGAGGCGAGGACGGCATGTCCTTTAGCGTGATGCAGCCCAAGCTCGATGCGTATCGCCAGGTGCTTCTTGCCGACCCGGCCGTGGCGGCAGTGGCCGGTTTCGTTGGCGGGCAGTCGGGTATCAGTAACGCGACGGTGCTGATACGCCTCAAGGGGCTGGATGAGCGGAGCGAGACGGCACAGGAGGTCGTGGATCGGCTTCGCAAGGAAACCCCGAAGATACCGGGTGCGCGCATGTTTCTGATGCCCAGTCAGGATCTACAGATCGGTGGACGGCAGGGCCGTACATCAGACAGTGAATACGTGCTTCTAGCGAATGACCTCGATGCACTGCGCACCTGGGCGCCCCGAGTCAGAGCCGCGTTGTCAGCGCTGCCTGAATTGACCGATGTCGACGACGATGACGGCAAGGGTGCGCCCCAGGTGCGTGTAGTGGTTGACCGTGAGGAAGCAAAGCGCCTGGGCATCGACATTGATGCGGTGACCGCGGTGTTGAATAACTCTTTCAGCCAGCGACAGATCTCCACGATCTACGACAACATGAACCAATATCAGGTCGTCATGGAGATCGACCCTCGCTATGCGCGCGGCCCTGAGGCTCTGGCGCAGATCAAGGTGATTACGGCCAACGGTGATCAGGTTCCACTTTCGGCCATTGCCCACTGGGAATACAGCCTCGAAGACGATCGGGTCCAGCACCAGGGGCAGTTCGCCGCTGAAAGCGTTGGCTTCGCACTTGCGCCCGGCGTGAGTATGGATCAGGCGACCGCGGCGGTTAACCGTGCGATCGCGCGCGTCGGCCTGCCGAATGAAGTGCAAGGCATGATGGGTGGAACCGGCAGTGCGTTCGTGCAGGCACAGCAGGGGCAGCCTTTGATGATTCTCGCGGCGCTGGTGCTGGTGTATCTCGTGCTGGGCATTCTCTATGAAAGCTACATTCATCCCTTGACCATCCTGTCCACGCTTCCGTCTGCTGGCGTTGGCGCATTGTTGGCCATTCAGTTCTTCGGCCAGGAATTCAGCCTCGTTTCGCTGCTTGGCCTTTTCCTGCTGATCGGTATAGTCAAGAGGAACGCGATCCTGATGATCGCCCTCGCCCTGCAGTGCGAGCGTCAGCAAGGAATGTCGCCGACGGAATCGACCAGGCAGGCCTGCCTGTTGCGGTTCCGTCCGATCATGATGACGACGCTGGCCGCGCTGTTCGGCGCGCTGCCGTTGCTGCTGGATTCGGCGGAAGGCTCGGAAACCCGTCAACCGCTCGGCGTGGCGATCATTGGTGGTCTTATCCTGAGCCAGCTACTTACGCTTTACACCACACCTGTGGTCTATCTCTTCTTCGATCGGCTTCGCCATCGCTTCAACCGCTGGCGGGGCATTCGCACCGACGGTGCACTGGATAACCCGCTATGAGTCGTATGCCTACATTCCCGCCTATCCCGCGCGGGCGCGATCTGCGCCGCTCGGTATGCCTTGCTGCTGCGAGCCTGATGCTCTCGGCCTGCGCCGTCGGTCCGGACTATCACCGACCTCCGACGCTCGTCCCGGCGCAATTCGAGCAGGTAGACGGCTGGAAAGCCGCCGCGCCGGCGGATGCGCTGCATCGCGGCGAATGGTGGACTCTCTACGACGATCCTGTACTGAACGAACTGGTTGGCCGGCTCAACGTATCCAACCAGAATCTGGCGTCTGCCGAGGCGCAATACCGCCAGGCGCGTGCGCTCGTGCGCAGCGCTCGAGCCAGCTTCTTCCCGAGCGTCACGACGGACGCAGGCGTAACACGGTCGGGAAGGGGTGGCGGTTCGACCGGTGTCATCACGGGCCAGACCGGGCAGGGTGGCAATACCGTCAGTACGGTGCGAGGCGGCGGCATATCGGAGGATTATCAGGCTACGCTCGGCGCCAGTTGGGAGCTGGACTTGTGGGGCAAGTTGCGCCGTACGTTGAGCGCGAATAGCGCGAGCGCACAAGCGAGCCTTGCTGACCTTGCCGCTGCACGGCTTAGTCTGCAATCGGAGCTGGTCCAGAACTACCTGCAGTTACGGGTCATGGATGAGCAGAAGCGTTTACTGGAGGCTACGGTTTCCGCGTACGAACGAGCGCTCACGCTCACTCAGAACCAGTACAACGCCGGTATCGTGCCGCGCTCCGATGTTTCTCAGGCGCAGACACAGCTCAAGAGCGCTCAGGCTCAGGTAATCGACTTGCAGTGGCAACGTGCTCAGCTGGAGAACGCAATCGCCGTCCTGATCGGTGTTCCGCCGTCGTCGTTCGAGCTCGCCGAACTGAGCTCGATTCCCCGTGTGCCGGATGTACCGGCCGGAGTACCTTCTCAGCTGCTTGAGCGGCGCCCTGACATTGCCTCTGCGGAACGCAACGTCGCTGCGGCGAACGAGCGCATTGGCGTTGCAACAGCGGCCTATTATCCGGATCTCACGATCAGCGCTCGGGGCGGCTATACGAACAGTAGCCTGAGTGACCTGTTTTCGCTGCCCAACCGCTTCTGGTCGCTCGGCCCATCCCTTGCGGCCACGCTCTTTGATGCCGGAGCTCGTAGAGCTGAAGTGGAGCGTAGTGAGGCTGCGTACGATCAGACTGTGGCGACCTATCGGCAAGCGGTGCTGACAGGCTTTCGCGAAGTCGAAGACTACCTTGTGCAGCTGAGCGTTCTTGAACGTGAAGCCGAGGTCCAGCAGCAAGCCCTGGATGCCGCGCGCGAGTCCCTACGTTTGATCGAGAACCAGTATCGCGCCGGAACCATTGACTTCAACAGTGTGGTGAATGTGCAAGCGACGGCCTTGAACAACGAGCGTACCAATCTAACTTTGCTGGGCAGTCGGCTGACCGCCAGCGTCCAGCTTATTGCCGCGTTGGGAGGGGGCTGGGACGCGGCAACGCTGAGCGAAGAGTAAGGTCGCCAGCCGTTCAGACAGGCAAAAAAAAACGCGGCGTGGGCACGCCGCGAGAGGATCGCCGGCGGGGGGGCCGGCTGGGAGGAGACAAAACACGCAATGTGTTTAGCGGATTGAATTCTGCCAAGCCCCAAGCGAAGCGGCGAATCGAAAGTCGTGAACGTCGTCATTGATAACGCTGATGAAACCACCACCGCACCGGTCTGTCCGCCGAACATGCGGTGCGATTGGCCGCATTGATACCAGGCGGTACGTGCCTTAATGCATATCCGGGTCGCCCATGAACATCTGGATACGGGAGCGCAGCCAGCGCTCGGCCGGATCGTTGTCCTGAGCCCCGCGCCAGACCATCGACAGGCTGAACGACGTCTTGGGTTCGAAAGGCAGGGGCTCTGCGCGTAGACCACCCGCCGCTGTGAGCGTGGCAGCGGCGAAATCAGGGACGGTAGCGATGATGTCCGATCCCGCAATCAAAGAATTAAGTCCGTTGAACTGTGGCACGGCAAGCACGACATGGCGCTGGCGATCCAGCATTGCCAGCTCGTCATCGATGAAGCCATTGAGATCGCCTGCATAGGACACCATGGCATGCGGACGCTTGCAGAAATCGTCGAGGCTGAGCGGGCCGGGGATGGTGTCCGCTCGAAGGACCATTGGCTTGCTCCAGCGCAGCGTTTTGCGCTTGGCATTGGCCGGCAATTCATCTGTGTAACTCACACCAACCGAGATCTCGCCCGTGGTCAGCATGCCCGGCATGAGGAGGTAGTTTGCACGGCGAATGACCAGTACGACCCCAGGCGCTTCGGTGCGGATACGCCGGAGCAACGCCGGGAGTAGCGCGAATTCGACCTCGTCCGATAATCCAATGCGGAAAGCTTGCTTGCTGGTGGCCGGGTCAAACGCGCTTGCACGACTGATCGCCGTCGAGATCGAATCCAGGGCGGGCACCAGCAGCACGTAGATCTCCTGCGCGCGCGTCGTAGGCTCCATCGTCCGACCGGTGCGTACGAACAGGGGGTCGTCGAACAGACTGCGAAGGCGGGAGAGGGCTGCGCTGATGGCCGGCTGGCCGAGAAACAGCTTTTCGGCCGCACGCGTAACGCTCTTCTCGTGCATCAGCGTTTCGAACACGATTAGCAGATTAAGGTCGAGTCGGCGGAGGTCATTGCGATTCATACCAGGGCTCGTGCGGCTTCAGGGCAGACGTAAAGGCAGCGCGCATCATACGACGGATGGCGCTCCAAGGAGAGTAGCCCGCTCGATATCACCGGCGGAGATGAAAACTATTGATAGCCACGGGTGGAGTTGGCGGAGCAAGGCGGATAAAGTCACTCCATAACGCAGTAACCTAGACGAGGATCCTATGCCACGCGTGATCCGCTTCCACCAGTTCGGACCGCCCGATGTGCTCAAAGTCGAGGACCAAGCTGTCCGCGAGCCCGGTGCCGGTGAAGTACGTATCCGTGTCGAAGCAATCGGCGTCAGTTGGAACGACGCGCTTTGGCGCCAGGACATGGCACCGCTGCATGCGCGCCTACCTTCGGGCCTCGGTAACGAATTGGCCGGTGTCATCGATGCGATTGGGCCGGATGTTACCGCGTTCGCCGTCGGTGACCGTGTCGCAAGTTTTCCGGGCGGTCACGACGTGAATATCTATCCGGCCTACGGCGAGCAGATGTGCATGCCGGTGGGATCGGTCGCGCGCTATCCCGCCAATCTGACGCCGGAGGAAGCCTGCGTCCATTACCGGGGCGCCTTGATCGGCTACTTTGCCTACAACTATCTGGCAACCTTGCAGCCTGGGCAGAACGTACTCATCACCAATGCCTGCCATTGTTCTGGACCGGCAACTCTCCAGCTTGCACGTCAGATGGGTGCCAGGGTATTTGCGACCACCGACGATAGCGATGACCGCGAATTCCTGTCGTCGTTGGGCGCCGACAAGGTGATCGTGACCGAGGAAGAGGATATCGTCGGACGCGTCCAGCGTCTTACGGACGGCCACGGAATGGATGTCGTACTCGACGCGTGTGGTGGCCCTCAGATGGGGCTGCTTGGCGACGTGATGGCCCAGCGTGGCAAATTGATCCTCTATGGGCTCATGGGTGGTAACCAAACGCCGTTTCCGGCATGCGCCGCTTTCGAGAAGAGCCTCAAGTTCTTCGTGCATTGTCTGCATGACTTCACCGGTCTTACGGAGATGGGCATTCCGCGCAACGAGATCGCAATGCGCGAAGCGTTGACGTACATTGACCAGCTGACCACTGATCGCCTGTTCCGTACTGACATCGATCGAACGTTCAGTTTCGATGAAGTGGTCGAAGCACATCGGTATCAGGAGTCCGGGCCCAAGCGAGGGCGAGTGGTCCTCAAGGTCTGATCATCACCTTGTCAGAAACCCCGGCGACGCGCAGCGTTACCGGGGTTTTTGTTTGCCTGGCCGTTCGCAAGCAAGGACTTGCGCCTTGGGGCTACGGTTGGCTCAACGCGAACTTTTGAGCGCGGCGCCGAGTCCTCCGTAGGCACCTCACGAAGGAATAGGTCATGGCACGTACCATCTGGAAAGGCGCAGTCAGCTTCGGTCTCGTACATATCCCCGTCGCACTCGTCCCGGCCACCACACGGCAGGGCATCGACTTCGATTGGCTCGACAAGCGAACGATGGACCCTGTTGGCTACAAGCGGATCAACAAGACCACTGGCGAGGACATGGACCGCGAGAATATCGTCAAGGGTGTCCAGTACGAGAAGGGGCGCTACGTTGTCATCAGCGAGGATGAAATCAAGAAGGCGCATCCGAAAGCCACCCAAACCGTAGACATCATCGCGTTCGTGGAGGCGGCCGAAATTCCGTTCACCTTCATCGACAGGCCTTACTATCTCAAGCCCGAACGCCGTGGCGAGAAGGTCTATGCGTTGCTGCGCGAGACGCTGAAGAAGACCGGTAAGGCCGGGCTTGCCAATGTCGTCCTGCATACCAAGCAGCATCTGGCTGTGGTCATGGTGATGGGCGACGCCCTTGTTCTCAATACGTTGCGCTGGGGCAACGAGGTGCGCGGCATCGACGCGCTGGAACTCGATGAAGATGCGCTACGGCCAGATATCAACAAGCGTGAGCTCGACATGGCTGTGAGGCTCGTGGATGACATGAGCGACAAGTGGGACCCAGCCCAAGACCGCGACTCGTTCGAAGACAAGATCATGGCCCTTGTCGAGGAGAAGGCGAGCAAGGGACACATCGAGTCTGTTGGTGAGGCTGACGACACAGACGATGCATCAAGCGGTGCAGAAGTCATCGATCTGAGCGAATTGCTCAAGCGAAGCCTGCGAGGTGGCGACAAGGGCAAATCCTCGTCCGCAAAGCCCGCCAGCAAATCGAAGGCATCTTCATCGAGCAAGTCTTCTTCAAGCTCAAGCTCGACGACCCGCAAATCGACGGCTTCGAAGTCCCGGACGCCTCGCAAGAAGACCGGCTGACCGGGCTAGGGATCACTGCGGTGGGTGTCTCATGTTGGGCACCTTTACCGCGAAACCGGCATGGAATGTCCTGCCCATCCGAACGTCGGGACGATGGACCAGCCCCTGGGATCGGTACGCCAGGCATCGCAAATCGTCTGGAGACCGTCTCGCTTCTCATTCGATCGAGATCAGCAAACACCCACACCGTGCGGCGTAGGGCCTTACTGGCCCGTTGAGCGGCAGTGAACTTTGATAAGCATGCTGCTTCGAATGAACAGACCAGCGATAGCGCACCAGATCGGCCGCAGGACGCCGCGGGCTGCTTTCAACCGTGGCTCCAGAACCTTGCTCGCCAACCCTGAGTGCATTTTCGTGCCGCTTCCATGATCCGTTCCGTAGTCAGGCGTAACTGAAGGCACTCCACCCAAGCCTTCGCCTGGGAGCAACCGTCCCGAATATCCGAGGAGAGGACCCCGATGACCTACGCTCCGTCGCATGACGCACACTGGCACCCCGCGCCCGGCGAAGTACTTAGCCTGGAGGATGCTGTACGCATGCCGCGTATCGCGATTGAATCGGTCACGCCGTCACTGGACGAGGGTCGGTTTGCCGTGAAGGGTATCGTCAACCAGCAGGTCGATGTCCGCTGTCGGATCTTCGCCGACGGGCACGATCAATTGGCGGCATCTCTACTTTGGCGCGCTGAAGACGAGCAGGAGTGGCACAGGGAGAAGCTTGTCCCTGCTGGTAACGATTATTGGACGGCTCACTTTTCGCCGACCCGGGTTTTGCGTCACCAGTTCCAGATCGAGGCCTGGTGGGATATCTACGAGACGTACCGTTACGAGCTCAGCAAAAAGCATGCGGCGGGTGTTCAGGTTCAACTTGAACTCACCGAAGGCCGTCAACATCTTGAAGCAGCGCGTGATCGTAGCGAAGGCGAGAATCGCGAAATTCTTGATGCCTTGCTCGAACGCATGCCAGCCGACCATGACGCATTGGACGACCGCGTCAACTTCCTGCTTTCACCGGAAGTGAATGCTGCGATGGCAGCCGCTGATGCCAAGCCACATCGAGTAGTCACACAACTTTATCCGCTGGAAATCGAACGCGAGCGTGCAATTTTCGCGAGCTGGTACGAGCTTTTCCCTCGATCACAGACGGACGACCCCAAACGACACGGGACACTTCGTGACGTTGTAGCTCGCCTGCCGATGGTCCGCGACATGGGGTTCGACGTGCTGTATTTCCCGCCGATCCACCCGATCGGTCGCGCGCACCGCAAGGGGCCCAACAACTCGCTGAATGCCGGGCCGGATGATCCAGGCAGCCCCTATGCGATCGGCAGTCCCGATGGCGGCCACGACGCTATCCATCCCCAGTTGGGTACCCTTGATGACTTCAAGGCGTTGGTCAGTGAAGCTGCGAACCACGGGCTGGAAATTGCACTTGATTTTGCCATTCAGTGCTCGCAGGACCACCCCTGGCTCGAACAGCATCCCGGCTGGTTCGCCTGGCGGCCAGACGGCACCATCCGCTACGCAGAAAACCCGCCGAAGAAGTATCAGGATATCGTCAACGTCGATTTCTATGCCGGTGATGCCATTCCGGACCTGTGGATTGCGCTGCGCGACGTCATCCTGCATTGGGTAGAGGCGGGCGTGAAGATTTTCCGCGTCGACAACCCGCATACCAAGCCGCTGCCTTTCTGGGAGTGGATGATCGGCGATGTTCGCAGCAAGCACCCTGACACCATGTTCCTGTCCGAGGCGTTCACGCGGCCTGCAATGATGGCTCGCCTTGGGAAAGTCGGCTTCAACCAGAGTTACACCTATTTCACATGGCGCAATACGAAGGCGGAGCTGGCTGAGTACCTGACCGAACTCAATGAGTCTCCATTGCGTGAGTGCTACCGGCCCAACTTCTTCGTAAACACCCCAGACATCAATCCCTTCTTCCTGCACAACAGCGGCAGACCCGGGTTCCTGATCCGCGCCGCACTTGCGACGATGGGATCCGGTCTGTGGGGCATGTATTCCGGCTTCGAACTCTGCGAATCCGCGCCTGTGCCCGGCAAGGAAGAGTATCTGGACTCCGAGAAGTACGAGATACGTCCTCGTGATTACAACGCGCCCGGCAACATCATCGCTGAGGTCGCCCAGCTCAACCGTATACGACGTCAAAACCCGGCCCTCCAGACCCACCTCGGGCTGCAGGTCTACAATTGCTGGAACGACAACATCCTTTACTTCGGTAAGCGCACGGCTGACCTTTCGAATTTCATCCTGATCGCCGTCAACCTCGATCCTCATAACGCACACGAGGCCCACTTTGAGCTTCCCCTTTGGGAGTTCGGCTTGCCGGACGACGCAACGACCCAGGGCGAGGACCTCATGAACGGCCATCGATGGCACTGGCATGGCAAGACGCAGTTCACGCGCCTCGATCCGAACCAGTTGCCATTCGGCATCTGGCGGTTTTCACCCCTGAACGGTTGAAGGGACATTCACGGAAATGGCGAAAGCCCACGCACTGCCTACGACTGCGGACTTTATAGATGACCCTCTCTGGTACAAGGATGCGGTCATCTACCAGGTTCATGTGAAGTCTTATTACGATGCGAACGGCGATGGCATTGGTGACTTTGCCGGGCTGATCGAGAAGCTCGACTACATTGCCGATCTCGGCGTCAACACTATCTGGGTATTGCCGTTCTTTCCGTCACCGCGGCGTGATGATGGCTACGACATTGCGGAATACCGCGACGTCAGTCCGGACTATGGCACGCGTGCGGACGCAAAGCGTTTTATCAGCGAGGCCCACAAGCGCGGCTTGCGCGTCATCATCGAGCTCGTCATCAACCACACCTCGGACCAGCACCCGTGGTTCCAACGCGCCCGGCGGGCAAAGCCTGGGTCAAGCGCTCGGGATTTCTACGTGTGGTCCGATAGCGATCAGAAATTCCCCGAGACCCGGATCATCTTCATCGACACGGAGAAGTCAAACTGGACGTGGGATCCGATCGCAAAACAGTATTTTTGGCATCGGTTCTATTCGCACCAGCCGGACCTGAACTTCGACAACCCTCGGGTACTGGAGGCCGTGCTCAGGGTGATGCGCTATTGGCTCGACATGGGGGTGGACGGCTTACGGCTGGACGCGATTCCCTACCTTGTCGAGCGTGAAGGTACCAACAACGAAAACCTGCCGGAAACGCACGATGTTCTGAAAAAGATCCGGGCGGTGATTGATCAGCATTACCCGGATCGCATGCTACTCGCCGAAGCCAATCAATGGCCGGAAGACACACGGCCATATTTTGGCGGCAACGAGAAAGGCGAGGGCGACGAATGCCATATGGCCTTTCACTTCCCGTTGATGCCTAGGATGTACATGGCGTTGGCTCAGGAAGACCGCTTCCCGATCAGCGACATCCTCAGACAGACGCCCGAGATACCGGAGAATTGCCAGTGGGCGATCTTCCTGCGTAACCACGACGAACTCACCCTCGAAATGGTGACTGACAAGGAGCGGGACTATCTCTGGAATTTCTACGCGTCCGATCGTCGAGCACGATTGAATCTTGGCATCCGACGCCGCCTTGCGCCCCTTGTCGAGCGGGACCGTCGCCGTATCGAGTTGCTCAACAGTTTGTTGTTATCGATGCCCGGTACGCCTGTGATGTACTACGGGGACGAAATCGGTATGGGCGACAACATCTATCTGGGCGACCGCGACGGTGTACGAACGCCCATGCAATGGACCGTCGATCGCAACGGGGGCTTTTCGCGCGCTGATCCCGCAAGGCTTGTGCTTCCGCCGATCATGGATCCGCTCTACGGCTACCAGACCATCAATGTCGAGGCCCAACAGCGCGACCCGCACTCGCTGCTGAACTGGACGCGCCGCCTATTGGCGGTTCGCAAACAGCAAAAGGCGTTCGGCCGCGGTGCAATGAAGATGTTGTCGCCAAGCAACCGCCGCATCCTGGCGTACCTGCGTGAGTTCACCGGCCCGGACGGCACGCAGGAGACGATCCTGTGTGTTGCGAACGTCTCCCGCGTCGCGCAGGCCGCCGAACTGGACCTGTCCGCCTATGCCGGGATGGTCCCCGTCGAAATGATTGGCGGAAGCGCATTTCCTCCCATAGGGCAGCTGAGTTATCTGCTGACGTTGCAGCCCTATGGGTTTTATTGGTTCCTGCTCGCCTCGGAAACGCAGATGCCGAGCTGGCACAACGAGCCGGTCGAGACCATGCCCGAATTTCACACCCTGGTCGTCAAGCGCAGCGCCGATGAGCTACTTGAAGGTTCGTCGCGACAGACGCTCGAACAGACCGCATTGCCCACCTATCTACCTAAGCGGCGCTGGTACGCCGCCAAAAGCGGCCAGATCGAAAACGTCGAACTGCTCTATGGCGTGCGCTTCGGCGAAGGCAAGCGAACGGCAATGTTTTGCGAGATCCAGGTGACGTCTGGCGAGCAACAGGACCGTTACCAGCTTCCGCTCGGGTTCCTGCCGGAAGAGGAAGTCAGCACCGCGTTGCCTCAACAGTTGGCGCTGGCACGCGTGCGTCGTGGACGGCAGGTCGGTCTGCTGACAGATGCGTTCACGCTCGATCACTTCGTCCGCGCGGTGCTCGCCGGTATGCAGGACGGTCTGGAGCTTCCGTGCGAAGGCGGATCCCTCAAGTTCTCCGCCATGCCTGCGCTGGGATCGCTGGAATTGGCTGAAGACGCGCCAGTCAAGGTGCTGTCGGCCGAGCAGTCGAACACCTCGGCCGTCGTGGATGGAAAGCTGGTTCTCAAGCTTATTCGCCGTGTAGCCAGCGGCATCCACCCGGAGTTGGAAATGGTCGGGTTCCTCACTCGGCACGGCTTCGAATACATCGCTCCGCTCTATGGCGATTTACGTCGCGTCGACGAAGCGGGCGACGAGCATGTCCTGATGCTCGCCCAGGGCTTCCTGCATAATCAGGGCGATGCCTGGGAATGGACGCAAAATGGGCTGGAACGGGCTATTCGCGATGAGATCGCAGGCGGCTCACCTGATGATGAAACGGCCTACAGTGCCATGGAGGAGCTTGAATCCTTCGTGGGCATGTTCGGCAAGCGTCTGGGTGAAATGCATCAGGTGCTGGCGAGCGGCGATGAGCCTGATTTCAAGGTTGAGTACACCGATGATGCGACGGCCGCCGCCTGGGCGAAGAGTATTGGCGGTGAGCTTGACCATGCCTTGAGACTGGTTGAGCAGCGCCGCAACGGGTTCGACGAGGCATTGCAGGGGCAGGTGGACGTCCTGCTTTCAAGTCGCCAGCGCCTGATGGATCAGATCGAGATTCTGGCCAAGCGGGCACGCGGCGGTGCCCGTATCCGCGTGCATGGTGATCTTCATCTGGGACAAGTGCTCGTGGTGCAGGATGACGCCTACCTCATCGATTTCGAGGGCGAGCCGGCGAGGCCGCTACACGAGCGTCGTGCCAAGACCAGCCCCCTGAAAGACGTCGCCGGCGCCTTACGCTCGTTTGACTACGCCGCCGCCATGGCGCTGCGCAATGTGCAGACAAGTGACTCTTCCGAAGAAACGGGGCGAATTCGTGAGCGTGTTGCGGAGTCCTATCGCCAGCGTGCACGAGAGTTGTTCCTCACTCAGTATCGAGAAGCGGCCGCCGGAGTGCCTCATCAATGGGCAGAAGACGGTGGTGAAGAAGCAGCACTCGATCTGTTCATTCTTGAAAAGACGGCCTATGAGGTCGCATACGAAGCCGAAAATCGCCCGGCCTGGCTGTCCGTTCCATTACGGGGCCTGGTCGAACTGGCACAACACTTATCCGAAGGAGATCCACACTGATGAGCTCGTCGCAAAATGCGATACCGCTGGACGAGGCAGCGTTCGGTGCGCTGGTGATGGCGCAGCATGGTGACCCGTTCGCATTACTCGGGCCCCATCCTGATGGCGAGGGTCTGATCGTTCGCGCCTATTTGCCGAACGCGTTAGGCGTGGACCTTCTGGAGCGGGGATCGGAACGCGAATTGGCGACCATGGAGCAGGACGGTCGTTTCCCTGGGCTCTTCGTGGCACGACTGCCGCAGCCCAGCGCCTACCTTCTGCGTATTCGCTGGGCCAGCGGCACGCAAGTGACCGAAGACCCGTACAGCTTTGGACCGTTGCTTGGCGAAATGGACATCTACCTGTTCGCGGAAGGCAACCATCGCAACCTGGGTCAGTGCCTGGGTGCGCAGTACATGGAAGTCGAAGGCGTACAGGGCGTGCGCTTCTCGGTCTGGGCACCTAATGCGCGTCGGGCGTCCGTCGTGGGCGATTTTAATGGGTGGGATGGCCGCCGGCATCCGATGCGTCTTCGCCACCCTGCGGGCGTCTGGGAGATCTTCGTACCAAGGCTTCAGCCAGGCGAGATTTACAAGTTCGAACTGCTTGGCCCCAATGGCGTTCTTCCACTGAAGGCCGACCCCATGGCGCTTGCCACACAGGCGCCCCCGGAGACCGGTTCAGTCGTTGCCGAACCCTATGATTTCCATTGGAATGACGGTGAGTGGATCAACCGCCGCGCCGAGAGGCAGAGCATTGCATCCCCCATGTCCATCTACGAGCTGCATGCCGGTTCATGGCAGAAAGAGGGCGGGAGCGAAGGGCGCACCTACAACTGGCACGAGCTGGCGGAGCGCCTGATTCCGTATATCAAGGAACTGGGCTTCACCCACATCGAGTTGATGCCGATCATGGAGCACCCCTTCGGTGGTTCGTGGGGCTATCAGCTGCTGTCCCAGTTTGCGCCAAGCGCACGCTACGGCTCGCCAAAGGACTTTGCAGCGTTCGTCGACGCGTGCCACCAGGCTGATATCGGCGTGATCCTCGACTGGGTACCGGCACACTTCCCGACAGATAGCCATGGCCTCGGCCAGTTCGATGGGACCGCGCTGTACGAATACGCCCATCCATTCGAGGGCTTCCATCAAGATTGGGATACCTATATCTACAATCTCGGGCGTACCGAAGTGCACGGGTTCATGCTGGCCTCAGCGCTGCATTGGCTCAAACACTTCCACATCGACGGCCTGCGAGTGGACGCTGTTGCCTCCATGCTCTATCGCGACTATTCGCGCAAGGACGGTGAGTGGATTCCGAACCGCTACGGTGGGCGTGAAAACCTCGAAGCGATCGATTTCCTGCGTCACCTCAACGATGTGGTGAAGCTCGAGGTTCCGGGCGCCATGGTCATTGCGGAAGAGTCAACCGCATGGCCGGGCGTGAGCCGACCGACCGAAGTAGGGGGGCTGGGCTTCTCGTACAAGTGGAACATGGGCTGGATGCACGACACGCTCAAGTACATTTCCGAGGATCCCATCAACCGCCAGTATCACCACGACAAGATGACGTTTGGGCTGGTCTACGCGTTTTCCGAGCACTTCGTTCTGCCCATCTCCCATGACGAAGTGGTGCACGGGAAACACTCGTTGATCGACAAGATGCCTGGCGACCGCTGGCAGAAATTTGCCAACCTGCGGGCGTACCTCGGCTTCATGTGGGCACATCCAGGCAAGAAGTTGCTCTTCATGGGCGCGGAGTTCGGCCAGTGGCGCGAATGGAGTCACGACCATGAACTGGATTGGTACTTGCTGAGCAACTACGCGGATCATCAGGGTGTGCACAAGCTCGTGTCCGACCTGAACCGGGTCTACCGGAGCGAGCCGGCCCTCCATGAACTGGATGATCGGCCCGAAGGGTTCCAGTGGCTGATCGGAGACGACTTTGCCAATAGCGTCTATGCCTGGGTCCGCTGGAGCAAGAACCGCGAGCCTGTGCTTGCCGTTGTCACCCTCACCCCTGTCGTACGTCACGGATACCGGATCGGTGTGCCGTGCAAAGGTCATTGGCAGGAAGTATTCAACAGCGATGCGGAATGCTACGGCGGCTCCAACGTCGGAAATGGTGGCGGTGTAATGACCGAAGAAGTCGAGAGCCACGGTGAAAGCAGTTCGATCACGATCGATCTGCCTCCTTTGGCAATCCTATTGTTGCGCCCAACGCGCTAACCCCTATGACTTCCGGCACCGCAACGGTGCCGGAAGTTTTCGGTTTTATTCGGATGCGAAATAAACGCTTGAATCAATACGCATGAGGAGTATGCTGCTCTCATACCGTATCGTTCGAGGCATCCATGGCTATCCCGTCTCCCGAAGTCCAGACAGCTACTGACGGCGCTGAAGCCGGGCGCGTTGCGTTGAAGTTCTTTTTCAACCTGATGGAGCATTGGAAGTGCAATCGGGAGCAGCAACGTATTCTTCTGGGCTCGATCGGCAACACTACGTATTTCAAGTATCGAAAACTGCCCGCTGTTCGCTTGCCTCATGACACGATGGAACGCATCTCGTACCTCATGGGGATCCATAAGGCCCTGCGTATTCTGTTCAGCCAGCAGCCTGATCGCGCCTATGCCTGGGTTCACAAGGCGAACGACGCTGCGCCATTCAACGGGAAGTCTGCGCTCGAGTACATGCTCTGCGGGCGGGTCGTGGACATGGCGGACGTGCGTCGCTACCTGGATGGGGTCAGGGGGTAGGCATGTCACGGGTCCGTCCCCGCTGGAAGAAGGCCTATCGCCTCATCAACAGCTGCTTCCCACCCATTAGCGTGTTCGAGGATACGCTCGACGCAGATGACCTCGAGCTGGCGTTCGCTATTGAGGGGCTCACCAACGATCGCCTGATGGAGGAAACGGGAAAACTGTGCCGGGTGTTACCGAGTGACCGCGTTAGCGGACCGGGCTCAACTGCCGTTATGGCAGCCTTCACTCACATCGGCAACGCAAGCCGGTTTACCGATGGAAGCTTCGGCGTTTATTACTGCGCCGATTCTCTTCAGGCGGCGATCGCCGAAACGCGGTTTCATCAAGAGCGTTTCCTGGCAGCCACGCGTGAGCCAAGCATTGAAATCACAATGCGCACGTATATCAACGAGGTGCTCGAAGCGATGGTCGACATTCGGGACGATGAGCATCTTCACAATCCCTCGCTTGCCACCTATGGCGTCAGCCAAGCCTTTGCACGCGAACAGCGCGAAGCAGGTGAGTGGGGGCTTCTCTATCGAAGTGTGCGCTTTCCAGGTGGCGAATGCGTCGCAGCGTTCAAGCCCAAGGCCGTATCGCTGCCTGTGCAGGGTCCTCATTTGCGTTACATGTGGGATGGGAAGGCCCAAGCGATCACGGCAGTCGTCGAATTGAACGAATTGCCTCTATAGCTCAGGCGAGAACAAGGATTTGCAGAGCCTTGGCGATCGCTATGCTTTCGCCGGCGCCTCATTCTTGCTCCGCATCCGTTTGGCGCGACTCTCGAATGTCAGATAGACCAGGCTTGCCAGGATGAGCGGAACGAGGAAATAAGCCACACGGTAGCCAATCAAGGCGGCGAGCAGGTCGGCCCTTGGGACCTCGTGCTGCAAAAGGGTGACAAATACAGTCTCAAGCACACCGATACCGCCGGGGATGTGCGCCAGAACAGCAGCGATGCTGCTGATAAGTAAAATCCCGAGCGTCGTGAGGTAGGACACCTTTTCCGGCATGAATACCCATACCGTCGCTGCCATGAACATCCAGCAGGTAGCGCCGAGGACGATCTGAAGGGCAGCCATCTTGAGGCTGGGCAACTCGATATCGTGGCCCCTTATGGACCATGCGCGCCGCTTCGAGAAACCACAGGCAAGCAGATAAATAACGCTGGCCAGGACCATGCAGCCACCAATGATACGTAGCGCGAAGAAATCCAGGTCCCACTCAGGCGGCGGCTGAATCGTGCCCATGGCAAATACCACACCCGCCAGCATCAGATAGCCAATCCAGTTGGTGATAATGCTCAGGCTCAGAATCCGCGTGATCACCAGGCTGCTCAGGCCCAGGCGCGAATAAAGGCGGTAGCGCATGGCGATACCGCCTACCCACGCCAGGTTCTGGTTGAACGCATAGCAGACGAAGGTGAGCGGAACGATCTGCTTGGCTGGCAAGTGGTGTCCTGTGTAGGCGCGCCCAAGCAGGTCGAACGTGCTATAGAACGCGTAGCCTATCAGCGCTACCCCAATAGCCAGTGCAATCGTGCCAGGGCTGTAGCCACGAAGGGACTGCCAGACCTCTGCCCAGTCGATGCTCCGAGCGAGCACGATGAAGAATATTGTGATCGCTATGAAGAATGCCCACGTCAGGACCTTCTTGATGACCGGCCACCAGCGGCGAGTGCGTGACGACTGCTGCGTTGATTCAGAAACACTGCTCATTGGGTTTTCTCGGAGCCTATTGGCTGAATGTCGCTGCCCTCGTGCGGTTGGATAAGGGCAATTTTGGGCGTATGGGCAGGTAGGAGACCGACAAGTGCAGGGAACCGTCGGAGGAAGTGGAAGATGATGAAGATAATGGGTGCGCGCCAGAAATAGCCCTTGAGGACCCGCTCCAGCGGTATTTGACGGCAGTGTTCTGCCATCAGTCGATCCAGGCGCTCGTGGAGCGTCCGATTGAACTCGGCGTCCCGAACGATAACGTTCGATTCGAGATTCAAGGCCAGGCTGAGTGGATCAAGATTGCTGGAGCCTACGGTCGCCCAGTCATAGTCGACGAGTGCTACCTTGCCGTGGAGGGGGCGCCGGCAGTATTCGAATATCTGGACGCCGTCGCGGATCAGATAGTTGTACAGCATCCTGGCACCGAGCTTTGCGATCGGCATGTCAGGCTGACCTTGCAGGATAAGACGCACCTGAACACCGCGGCGGGCGGCATTGCGTAACTCCCGAAGTAGACGGTATCCAGGGAAGAAGTAGGCATTTGCGATAATCAGGCGGTGACGAGAGGCACGAATCGCCTGCAGGTAGTGTTCTTCGATGTCATCGCGATGGTCATCATTGTCACGCCGCACGAAGAGTGCTCTCACGCCGCCCTTGTCGTGGGAGACGTTCGTTGCAGCCAGCGGAAGCTGGCGTTTCTGCCACCAGTGTCGCCGCTGGGCGTTCGGGTCAAGCGTGCTCAACGCGAAACGATGAATGTCATCGACGAGCGGGCCGAGGATCTCGATGGCGTAATCCTGCTTGGCCTCGGGGCCAAAGTCGCCTAGATGATCGGCCGAGAAATTGATGCCGCCCACGAAGGCACGCTCTGCATCGATCACGACAATCTTGCGGTGCAAACGGCGGAACAGGTTTACCCGTTTGCCCATGATGCGGGGCTTCGGATCGAACATATGGATTTTTACACCCGCCTGCAGCATTCCCGCAGCAAACTCGCCACCAAGATCGGCCGAACCGTATCCATCCACTGTCAGCTCTACGGTCACACCACGCTCGGCCGCCTCGATTACCGCGGCGCGCAAATCCCGTCCCACCTTGTCGTCAAAGAGGATGAAGGTTTCGATCAGCACCTCGCGTTTGGCGGCTCGAATGCACTCGAAGACCCGGGGGAAGAACTCTTCACCGTTTTCCAGAAGGGATATTTGATTGCCGTCTTTCCAGGAGAACTTCATAGCCTAATCTCCACAGCCAGCGGAACGTGGTCGGATAGGTGCGACCAGGGTCGAGCCGAAAGAATCCGGGGATCATGGATCGCGACGTTACGTACATAGATTCGATCGAGCCGCAGGACCGGCATCCTGGCGGGGAAGCTGCGCGCCAACGCACCACTGGTGTGCTCGAATACTTCTTTCATACCCGCACGTTCGGCCAGGATCGGACTGGCGCGATGTCTCCAGTCGTTAAAGTCGCCGGCGACGACAACCGGAGCATCCGCAGGAAGACTGTTCACCAACTCGCAGAGCAGCTCGAGTTGCTTTGCGCGGTGGGCTTCGCGCAACCCGAGATGTACGCAGATCGCGTGTAGGACGTGATGTTTGGGAAGCTGCAGTTCGCAATGGAGCAATCCGCGCTTTTCCGGCCCCATGACTGACACATCGAGGTTTTCATAGCGGCTGATGGGAAACTTGGACAACACCGCGTTGCCGTGATGACCGTCCGGATAGACCGCGTTGCGCCCGTAGGCGAATTGGGGCCACATGGTGTCCGCGAGAAACTCGTAGTGGGGGGCGGCCGGCCAGTTACCGTAGCGCGATGCGTGGCGCTCGTGCGTACCAATGACTTCTTGCAGGAAAACGACATCAGCTGAAACCGCGCGCACGGCGTCACGGAGCTCAGGTAGGATGAACCGACGATTGAGCGCCGTGAAGCCCTTATGGGTGTTCACAGTCAGGATGCCAACTTGATGCACCTCGCCTGCGTTCTCAACGCGCTGGCTGGCCGGTATGGGATTGTCGAGCGTCACGCCGCTTTTTCCTCCTTCTGGCCTGGAATGGTTTGTAGCGATTCGGAGAGGCCCAGACGCTCCAGGAGCCTCCGGGCGTCATAGGGCGCACGCACCTTCACGTCGTTATCGAAGTAGCAGTACACATCGCGCGACTTCCGGGCACGTGCGTTCGTGTCAGAAATGAGCGTGGCATCATTGGGTTGAGCGCCCTTGCTCCATTCGCGAATCCGAAGCGCCCACGTGTTCAACGCGTCTTCGCTATAGCCACTGGTGTAGAGCTCTTCGGCGCCATGAAGACGCAGATACATGAAGTCACTGGTAACGTCTTCGCAAAAGGGCCATTTGCCAGCGGTATCTGCTACGACCAGGGCGATACGGTGTCGACGCAGCATCGCGACAAAAGTCGGGTCGACGAAGCTATCGTTTCTGATTTCGATCGCATGGCGAAGAGGGCGCTTACGATCGATTTCCAGATGGCTACGGCCTTTCATACGGCTGTCGCAGCCTCTGGCAGCCTCCAGCGCCGCCTCGGTATCATGGGGAATCATCGCCAGAAAAGCCTCGAAGCGCTCGGGGTCGAATTTGAAGGTTGCGGGAAATTGCCAGAGGATAGGTCCGAGCTTTTCCTTGAGCGCGAAAAGACCGGAGGCAAAGAAGTTGGCGAGCGGCTTTTCGATATCGCGCAAGCGTCGTACGTGGGTGATGAAGCGAGGCCCTTTCACGCTGAACACGAAATCATCCGGCGTCTGCTCGTACCATTCCTGGAAACGTTCAGGGCGCTGTAGCGCGTAGAACGACCCATTGATCTCGATGCTGTTGACGGCGCGAGACGCAAAATGAAGCTCATTCTTCTGGGTCAGCCCTTTAGGGTAAAAGTCACCTCGCCAAGGTGCATAGCGCCACCCAGAGATACCGATCCGTATATCAGCCATGAGTCATCCTGCCTTCGCGGTATCGCAGGGGCTTTACCCAGCGATCCAATGCGGGCCAACGAGCGAGGTGAATGTGCTGCCGCTCCAGGATTTGCATACCGCTCCTCACGACGTTTGCGCGCCGTTCTCGCCTGTTTCAGATGCTTGAATGCAGTGACAGCGACTCGTGAAGTTTGAAACTGCAAGCTATCCACACCCAATTGAGACTCGCGGACGGAAAGCGGGGTTCAGCTTCCAGACAGCTGGAGACGAACAATAGATAGAGCGTTTGAATGCGTGTAAATGGGGCGAAGCGCCCCGGGGGACTCGTCAGGCGAGTGTGACGGCGGGAGTCAGAATGATTTCGTAGGGCTGGAGTGTACGTTGCTGCGTATAGAGGCCGAAGGCAGGTTCGGTACCCGTCTGCGCGTCCATGGCAAGTTGGCTCGCGTGCGCCTGGATGGCATGGCGTTTACGGGCAACCGTCCAACGGCTGAGCGGAAGTTTCCGCAGGCGATACCAGGGTATGCGGGGATCGTTGGGCGCTGCGCAATGCCATATCCACATGGGCACCTCGTACAACGGCGCGCCAATCTCATCTGCTATTGCCCCTGCAATTGACCCAGTCGTCTCGTGATCAGGATGACCATCCTGTCGCCAGCTGGTGAAAACGACGTCGTCTGGTTGCAGGTAGCGCTGGAGAAATTCACGGAGCCTGTCCGGGTCTTCGTGCAATCGGCCGTCAGGGAAGCCGCCGCGGATCCATTTGAGCCGGCTGGCAGGCAGGCCCATACGTCTTAGCGATTCGGCGCTTTCCTGCGGGCGGATGGCGCTGAGTCGCTCCGGCGTCCATACGGATGACCCTTCATGACTGCGGCTACCGTCCGTGAGCGAGATAAGGGAGAGGGTGCAGCCGAGTTTGCTGAATCGCTGAAGCAGTCCGCCACAGGCGACAGTTTCAAAGCCTGGATGAGGCGCGATCACCACCACGCGTTGCTGCTCGGTGGCGATCTGCTTGGGCTCGATAGGCGAAAGGCTGCTGATGCGCGCTGAATTCCTCCATTCGGACCAGGGTGTCCCCTGGCCCTGAAGAAGGTTCTGCGTGTCCCCCGGCGTTGTTGATGCCCTGAATCGTTTCCAGACATCGCTGAGGGACGAGTCGCCCATGGTAATTCCTTTTTCCGTTACGAAGTGGCGGATTTCACCAATTCGAAGAGCAACAAAGA
>ERZ1023508.181-NODE-181-length-26563-cov-79.047382_pt1 | contig 26563 bp, 25 predicted proteins | sample MGYA00380548_ERZ1023508 | MGnify/ENA primary metagenome ERZ1023508 (study PRJEB33173, sample SAMEA4830311) | metagenome | study: EMG produced TPA metagenomics assembly of the PRJEB25223 data set...
TGCGATGAGCTGATATTGAGACCGTGAGGTCTCTTTTTTTATGTCGAAATTTAGATAAATCTTTTGAAACTAATGAATTGAGGAGTAAATGTATTAAACTAAAAAATGATAAAAATAATAAAACTTCTTCAATAATATACTGAAGAAGTTTTTAATATTATTTCAAATTAATAATGAATACAACATTTTATTTTCATTAATATAAATATTTGATGGATCAAATTCATCGACATTATGTTTTAATTGTTCTAAATCTTGATGATTATTTAACTGAATGCCAATAATAACAGTACCCGTATTTTGAGAAGCTTTTTTTAGATATTCAAATTTAGTAATATCATCTTGAGGACCTAAAACATCATTAACAAATTCTTTTAAAGCTCCTGGACGTTGAGGGAAATTTAAAATGAAATAATGTTTCATTTCTTCATATAAAAGTGAACGTTCTTCAATTTCTTTCATACGATTAATATCATTATTTCCACCACTGACTACGCATACTACAGTTTTTCCTATAATATTGTCTTTATAAAATTCAAGAGCTGATACACTTAATGCACCTGCTGGTTCTGCTACTATTGCTTGTTTAGAGTACATATCTAAAATTGTAGAACATACTGCGCCTTCATCAATTTGTAAGTAGTCGTTGACGTATTGTTTGACAATATTAAAGGTAATATCACCAACACGTGCTACTGAAGCGCCATCAACAAATTTATCTATATGTTCTAAAGTTACAACTTTATTTTGAACTACTACTGATTCATACATACTACTTGCTCCGGCAGGTTCGACGCCAATGATTTGTGTATGTGGACTATGTTCATGCATATATGTACTTACACCGGATATTAGACCTCCGCCTCCAATAGCTGCAAAGAGATAATCAAATTGAATCTTTTCTTTTTTTGCTTCTAATAAAATTTCTTTTGCTAATGTCCCTTGACCAGCGATAGTATAAACATTGTTGAATGGATCAATAAATGTCATATGATGCTCATCTGTATAAACTAAAGCTTCTTTTAAACAATCATCAAATGTATCGCCAGTTAGAACGATTTCTACATTTTCTGCACCGAAGAATTTAACTTGATTTACTTTTTGAAGAGGGGTTGTCACTGGCATAAAGATAACAGCTTTTAAATTTAATGCTTTAGCAGTATAAGCTACTCCTTGGGCATGATTACCAGCACTTGCGCAAGTAATACCTTTTGATTTAGCTTGTGTGTCTAATACTGAAATAGCGTTATAAGCACCACGCAATTTAAATGAGCGTACCCATTGCAAGTCTTCTCTTTTTAAATAAACATTACAATTATATTTTTGTGAAAGATAATGATCATATTGTAATGGTGTTTCTTTCACAACATCTTTTATACGTAAATAAGCTTCGTCTACATCAGTAGCTGTTACCGTTGTCTTTAAAACCATTTGTTATCATCCTTACATTGTTTTCTCATATTTCTTTATTAATTCTTCATATTTTAATGTAATAGCAATATCATCTAATCCATTTATAAGTTTATCTTTCCAAGTTTCATCTATATCAAAGTGGAAAGATTGATGATTTGCTGACACAGTTTGATTTGGTAAATCAACCGTTATATTATTTTGATCGGCTAGATATTTTCTAGATTGTTCATTTAAAACAATAGGTAACATTCCATTTTTTGTACAATTCATATAGAAGATATCGCTAAAACCACCAGCAATAATAATATTAAAGCCAAAATCTTTTAAAGCCCAAGCAGCATGTTCACGACTTGAACCACAACCAAAGTTGTCTCCAGTAATAAGAATTGAAGCACCTTTATATTTTGGTTTGTTTAGATTAAAATCCGGATTATCTGATCCATCAGGTAAATAACGCCATTCATCAAAAGCAAAGGGTCCAAAACCAGTTTTAGTAATTCGTTTAAGATGAACTTTTGGAATAATTTGATCTGTATCAATATTGTCGTTAAACAAAGGGACTACTTTACCTGTGTATTGGGTGATAGGTTGAATATCCATTACTTATACAACCACCTTTCTTACGTCAACGAATTTACCATTTATTGCTGCGGCTGCAGCCATAGCCGGAGAAACAAGATGTGTACGTGCACCTTTACCTTGCCGACCCTCAAAATTTCGATTACTTGTTGAGGCACAATGGACACCTTCTGGTACTTGGTCAGGATTCATTCCTAAGCACATGGAACATCCAGGTTCTCTCCATTCAAAGCCTGCTTCTTTAAATACTTTGTCTAACCCTAGAGATTCTGCTTCTTTTTTTACTGTACGTGAGCCAGGAACAACAATAGCAGTAATTTTAGGATGTACTTTTTTTCCTTTTACGATATGGCTTGCTTCTATCAAATCTGATAGGCGAGCATTAGTACATGAACCTAAAAAGACATAACCTAAATCGATATCTTCTGCTTTTTGACCAGGTTTTAGTCCCATATAGTTGTATGCACGTTCATCATTAATATTTTGAATTTCTGGGAATGGAGAACTAAAATTCACACCCATTTCTGGATTTGTGCCCCATGTCACTTGAGGTTCTAAATTGGTTACATCAAGTGTAATCACTTTGTCAAAATGAGCATCTTCATCTGAATATAGTTTCTGCCATTCTCCAATAGATTGATTAAAGTTCTGTGCATATGGTCGACCTTTGATGTATTCAAATGTAGTTTCATCCGGTTGAATAATACCGTATTTAGCTCCACCTTCAATTGCCATGTTACAAATTGTCATTCGACCCTCCATGGATAGTGATTGAATGGTTTCTCCAGTAAACTCAAGTGCATAGCCTGTTCCGAAATCTACACCATGTTGATTGATTAAATGTAAAATAATATCTTTAGCATACACACCTGGTTGTAATTTACCTGAAACTTCAATTTTAAGATTTTTAGGTTTTGTTTGCCATAATGTTTGAGTTGCAAAAACATGTTCTACTTCACTTGTTCCAATGCCAAAAGCAATAGCACCAAATGCCCCGTGAGTTGCTGTATGTGAATCACCACATACGATTGTCTTACCTGGTTGTGTTAATCCAGTTTCAGGACCTACCATATGAACGATACCTTGCTCATCTGAACCCATATCAAAAATATGTACACCAAAATCTTTGGCGTTTTTCTGTAAAGTCGTAATCTGTTTATTAGCAATTTCATCTCTAATATTAAATATATCGATTGTAGGAACATTATGATCAAGAGTTGCAAAGGTTAAATCTGGACGTCTAAGTTGTCTTTTTTGAAGTCTTAATCCTTCAAAAGCTTGAGGAGAGGTCACTTCATGTATAAGATGTAAATCTATGTATAAGAGTTGAGGTTCGCCTTCGTTACCAGTTAAGACATGTTTATTCCAAACTTTATCAAATAATGTTTGAGCCATTATTTATGTACCTCCCTTTATTGATAACTTTTTTTTAGTAACTCAAAGATGTCTGAAGTTTTATAGTGTCCTCCAAGATCTTTTGTTGTTTTACCAATTTTAATTAAATGATATACAGCATGTTCTAATTCTTCTGCTGCGACACTTTGATTTAAACTTTCTCTTAAACACATTGCTAGTGACAATACCATTCCAAATGGATTAGCAAGATTTTGATGAGCAATGTCAGGCGCTGAACCATGAATAGGTTCATAAAGTCTAGTACCGTGTTCACTAAAACTTGCCGAAGGTGATAAACCGAGTGAACCAGGTATTACTGAAGCTTCATCACTTAAAATATCACCAAAGAGATTTTCAGTAACAATGACGTCGAATTGTGAAGGATGAGTAATTAAATGCATACTACACGCATCAACGAGTAAATGATTTAATTCGATGTCCGGATAAGACTTGCTTACTTCAGTAACAGTTTTTCTCCAAAGTTTACTTGAAGCAAGGACATTCTCTTTATCTACAGAAGTTACTTTTTTACTACGAGTACGTGCTAATTCAAATGCAACTTTAGCAATACGTTCTATTTCAGCTTTAGTATAAGTGAGAGAATCTAATGCTTCAGAATGATTCATATGTCTAGGTTCACCAAAATAAATGCCACTCGTTAATTCACGAACTATAACTAAGTCTGTATGTTTAACACGCTCTTCTTTTAAAGGTGAAAATTGACTGGTACCTTCAGTCACTTTAGTAGGACGAATATTAGCAAATAAGCCTAACTTTTTACGTAACGCTAATAATCCTTGTTCTGGACGATTATTAGGATCTGTCCATTTTGGTCCTCCAACTGCTCCTAATAAAATCGCATCTGCTTCTTGACAGGCAGAGAGTGTTTCATTAGGAAGGGGAGTGCCATGTGTATCAATGGCGGCTCCTCCAAAATCATAACTTTTTAAATTATAGGTGAAATTGTATTTCTTACTTATTATTTCTAATAACTCTAAACTTCCATTTAAAATTTCAGGTCCGATGCCATCTCCGGGTAAAGCAACAATTTTATATGTCATTATTTATTACCTACTTTCTCTAAATCTTGGGCAATATATTTAGCATGAGCTTCTACATATGCTTTACAAGAAGCTTGAAGTATATCATGATCGATACCTATACCATTAACATGTTGATTTTCAATAACAAGCTCAACATGAACCTCAGCTTGTGCATCTGTACCTTCAGTAACTGAATCAATTCTATAATCGATGAGTTCACTATCCTTTTTAAAAATACGATCAACAGCATTGTAAATTGCAACAATTGATCCTGTACCAATGCTTGAATCTTGATAAATATGACCTTTTTTATCTTTAATGACAACAACAGCGCTTTGTAGACCATTTGAAACATATTGTAATTGCAAAGTTTCTACTTGATAAATTGCATTTTGTTCATGTTCAGAACCTTGAATAATCGCATGAATATCTCGGTCAGATACTGATTTTTTCTTATCTGCTACTGCTTTAAATTGTTTGAATAACTCGATTTGTTGTTTAGGTTCAATGTCATAACCTAACGTTTTAAGTTTTTCAGCAAAAGCATGTTTACCAGAAAGTTTGCCTAAAGGTAATTCGTTTTTGCTTATTCCAACAAGTTGAGGCGTCATGATTTCGTACGTTTCAGGATTTTTAAGAACACCATCTTGATGAATACCTGATTCATGACTGAAAGCATTTTGACCAACAATGGCTTTATTTCTTGGAACTCGAATGCCTGCATATCTAGAAATTAAATCTGAAGTCAATTTAGTTTGCTCTAATTTTAATTTTGTTTCAATACCATAATGAGCTTTGCGAACGTATAGTGCTAATGCAATTTCTTCTAATGCAGTATTACCTGCACGTTCACCAATACCATTTACAGTACCTTCAATGCGTTTCGCGCCATTTTCAATTGCAGCTAAGCTATTTGCTACTGCCATACCCAAATCATCATGACAATGTGCACTATAAATAATTTCTTTTTCTGATTTAACATTTGTAATAAGAGATTTAAAAATAGCACCATATTCACTTGGATAGCTATATCCAACAGTATCTGGAATATTGATTATTGTAGCTCCAGCATCAACAGCTGTTTGAACAGATTTTATAAGGAATGCTTGATCTGTTCTTGATGCATCTTCTGGTGAGAATTGTACTACATCGAATAATGATTTAGCATAACTGACATGTTCCTTAATTGATTCTAAGACTTCTTCTTGAGTCATTTTTAGCTTATGCTCTAAATGAATAGGGGAAGTAGCAATAAATACATGAACACGTGGTTTAGCAGCACATTTTGTTGCTTCATATACAGCATCAATATCAGATTTTTTACATCTTGCTAATCCACACACTGCAGTGGTAGTTAATGCTTTAGAGATTGCTTCTACAGATTTAAAACTTCCAGTACTTGAAGCGGGAAAGCCTGCTTCAATAACATCGACTCCCCATTTTTCAAGTTGCTTAGCAATACTTAAACGTTCATCAAATGAAAAATTCACACCAGGTGTTTGCTCTCCATCTCTTAACGTTGTATCAAATATTTGAATATGGCTTTCCATTTTTAACATCTCCTTACATTTTATTTTTGAATGCTTTTAGATTTAATGAATGGCATCATTTTTCTTAGTTCACGACCCACTGCTTCAATTTCATGACCATGTTGTTGTTCACGTAATTCATAAAATTCTTTAAATCCATTTTCGTTATCTTTAACAAAGCGATTAGCGAAATTACCATTTTGAATATCTTTAAGTACTTCTTTCATATTATCTTTAACATCTGGAGTAATGACACGTGGACCAGATACGTAGTCACCAAATTCAGCAGTATTTGAAATTGAATAACGTACATTTTCCATACCGCCTTCATACATTAAATCAACGATAAGTTTCATTTCATGTAGTACTTCAAAATATGCTAATTCTTTTTGATATCCAGCTTCCACTAATGTCTCGAAACCACTTTGAATCAGTTTATGAATTCCCCCACAAAGTACAGCTTGTTCACCGAATAAGTCAGTTTCAGTTTCTTCTTTAAATGTTGTTTCAATAACACCAGCACGTGTAGCACCAATACCTTTTGCATAACTTAAAGCAATATCACGTGCATGACCTGTAGCATCTTGTTGAACACCAAATAATGCTGGCACAGCTGAACCTTCAACAAATGTACGTCTTACTAGATGACCAGGGCCTTTAGGTGCTACTAAGAAGACATCTACATCTTTAGGTGGTTCGATGACGTTAAAATGAATATTAAATCCATGTGCAAAAGCTAATGCATTACCAGCTTCTAAATTTGGAGCAATTTCATTTTTATATACATTACCTTGAATTTCATCAGGAAGTAATACCATAATAACGTCTGCTTGTTTAACTGCTTCAGCCACTGGATAAACATCTAATCCATCTTCTTTAGCTTTATTAAATGAATTACCTGGACGAATACCAACTCTTACGTCGTAACCGTTATCTTTAAGGTTTTGAGCATGTGCATGGCCTTGAGAACCGTAACCGATAATAGCGATTTTTTTACCTTGTAGTGCATCTTTTTCTACTGATTGATCATAATAAACTTTTGTCATAATACTTTCCTCCATTAGTTAAAAAATTTCAAAAATTGCGAATATTAAAAAGGTAATAATTAACTTTATGATGTTAGACATTAAATATGATAATTGATGTAAAATGCTAGCGCATCATCTAAGAATTAATCATTCACATCTTCAACATTAATAACACTGACTTGTTTTTTTAATTTAGTAATTAAAATTCGATATACATCTTCATCCTCAATATGAACTTTGATTGTCATATCAGATATGCCATCTTCACTAGCAGGTTTTACATATAATTCATTGATATTGTACTGTAATCTTACAAAAGCACTTGTGATTCGATTTAACGTACTGACTTGGTCAGCTACTTTTAATTTTAAAGTTCGGTTCATTCTAGGCCCTCCATTTCATGATTAGCTTTACCACTAGGAATCATAGGGTTTACAGGTTCTGCTGGAGAAATTCTTACTTCAATTAAAGCAGGACCTTCATAATTAAAAGCTTCATCTAATTGCGCTTTTAATTTATTAGGGTGATCGATTAAGAAGCTTTTAACACCGTAAGCTTCAGCCATTTTAATAAAATCTGGTTGATCATTGAAAACAGAATGTGAAAAACGTTGATTAAAGAATTTATCTTGCCATTGTTTTACCATTCCTAATGTACCGTTGTTAATTAAAACAATTTTTACATTTAGATGATATTCAGGTAATAACGCCATTTCTTGATTGGTCATTTGGAATCCACCATCACCTACAAAACAAATAACTGTTTTATCTGGAGCTGCGAGTTGTGCACCAATTGCTGAAGGAATACCGAATCCCATTGTTCCTAATCCACCACTTGTAACCCATTGACTATGATGTTTAAACGGATAAAATTGTGCTGACCACATTTGATGCTGACCTACATCTGTAGTGACGATGGCTTCACCATTTGTGATTTTACCAATATATTCAATCGCTTCTTGTGGACGACAAAATGTATCATTAGCTTCTTTGTACTTAAATGGATGTTTTGATTTATTATCTAAACAATGATCTACCCATTCTTTGTATGTAGCATGACTTTGATGTTCAGTAACTAATGCTTCTAATACTTTTTTACAATCTGCAACAATTCCGAGTGTTGTAGGAATCACTTTATTAATTTCTGATTCATCAATATCAATGTGTACCACTTTAGCATTTGGTGCGAATTCCTTAGGATTACTAGCCAAACGATCATCAAATCGACTACCTAAATTAATGAGTAAGTCACATTCAGTGAGTGCCATGTTACTTGCATAAGAGCCATGCATACCGCCCATACCAAGGAAAAGGGGATTTTCATATGGAATAGCACCTAGACCTAATAAAGTTGTAACAACAGGAATTTGATGGTGAGTAACAAATTCGGTTAATAAAGCATTTGATTTTGAGTGATTGATACCTGCTCCAGCTAAAACAACAGGTTGTTTTGCATGATTTAAATATTGAGAAAGTTGTTGAATATCTTCTTTATTTGGATTTTCAGTTACTTGATATGAAGGTAAATGAACTTTTTCTTCAAGTGGAGCAGAAGAAGTTAAAACACCCATATCTTTTGGGAAATCAATAACTACAGGTCCTTTACGTCCAGTATTTGCTAAATAGAATGCCTCGTGAACAATTCTAGGGATATCATCTACATGTTTAACTTGGTAATTAGCTTTTGTAATTGGTGTCGTCATTGATAATAAATCAGCTTCTTGGAATGCATCTTTACCAATACCAGGGGTTGCCACTTGTCCGGTAAATACGACTAAGGGTAGAGAATCACAATAAGCATCAGTAATACCAGTGATAGCATTTGTAGCTCCAGGACCACTTGTTACGACGACGACACCAGGTTTGCCTGAAACACGTGCGTATCCTTCAGCGGCATGGGTAGCACCTTGTTCATGACGTGCAAGAATATGTTTAATTTTTTCATCATAAAATGTATCGTATAATGGTAAAACTGCGCCACCTGGATATCCAAAAATGAAATCAACATCTTCGTGTACAAGTGCTTCTACTAATAAGTCAGAACCACTTCGAGTTGTAAGTGTTTCAGTTTGTTTATTACTTTCCTTTGTTTTTGACATATTTATCGCTCCTTAAATTTAAATAAGATTTTCTGGGACTTGCATAATACCACCCGTATTTGCACTGGTTACTAAAGCAGTGTATCTTGCAAGATAACCTGTTTTTACTTTAGCTTTAAAAGGCTCAAGTTCTTCTTTACGTTTATACAATTCTTCTTGAGGCTGATTAACATCTAAAGTTCGATTTACTAAGTCAATAGTAATTTCATCACCATCTCTAATCAGACCAATAGGACCTCCTGAGGCTGCTTCTGGTGAAATATGACCTACAGCGATACCACGAGTAGCTCCAGAAAAACGTCCATCCGTAATTAAAGCGACATCTTTTCCTAAACCTCTTCCGACGATAGATGATGTAGGAGCTAACATTTCTGGCATACCCGGACCTCCTTTAGGTCCTTCATATCGAATGACCACTACGTGACCTTCACGAACTGTTTTATTATCAATTGCTTCTACAGCTGCATCATGTGAATCAAAGCAAATTGCTTTTCCTTTAAATACTTTAATTGAAGGATCAACACCACCAACTTTAATTACTGCACCTTTAGGAGCAATATTACCGAATAAGACGGACAATCCACCTTCTTTATCATATGGAGCATCTAAAGAATGAATAACATCGAAATTTTTAATCTCTTTACCTTGGTTATTTTCTCTTAATGTTTTACCAGTAACTGTGAGTCGATCTGGATGTAGGGTTCCTTCTTTTTTCATTAATTCATTAATGATTGCTGGACATCCGCCAGCTTCATGAACATCGTGCATAGAATAAGAAGAACTTGGTGCAATCTTAGATAAATAAGGCGTTTTTTTAGCAATTTCATTAATTCTTTCTAAGTCATATTCAATTCCAGCTTCATTAGCAATTGCTAATGTATGAAGTACAGTATTTGTTGAACCACCCATTGCCATATCTAAAGCAAATGCATCATCAATTGCTTCTTTTGTAACAATATCACGAGGTTTAATATCATTTTTTATATTTTCTACCAATTGGAATGCTGCTTGTCTAATCATTTCACGACGTTGATCGCTTACTGCTAAAGCTGTACCGTTGTAGGGAAGTGCTAATCCTAAGACTTCCATTAAACAGTTCATAGAATTTGCTGTGAACATTCCTGCACATGATCCACATGTTGGACAAGCATTTTGTTCCATATCTAAAAATTCTTCTTTAGTAATTGAACCTTCTTTAAAAGCTCCGACTGCTTCGAACATAGATGATAGAGTTAAAGCTTTTCCCTGAGCAGATAAACCAGCTTTCATTGGGCCACCTGAACAAAAGATAGCAGGGACATTTGTTCTAACAGCTGCTAATAACATGCCAGGTGTAATTTTGTCACAGTTAGGAATATAAAATACACCATCAAACCAATGAGCATTGATAACAGTTTCAGCCGCATCTGCAATAATTTCACGTGACGGTAAGGAATACCTCATACCAATATGTCCCATTGCTATTCCATCATCGACACCGATTGTATTAAATTCAAAAGGAATTGCTCCTGCTTCACGAATCGCTTCTTTTGCAATATCAGCTAATTCTCTTAAATGAACATGTCCAGGAACGATATCGATATATGAATTACAAATTGCTACAAAAGGCTTATTCATGTCAGTAGGACTTTTAAGTGCTCCTGTCGCGTGTAATAGGCTTCTTGCTGGTGCTTGGTGATCACCTTTTTTTATCATGTCACTTCTCATTTATTCATTCCCCCATAAATTACTAATTATTAAAATAAAAAAACGCCCCAATAAAGTTGGGACGTTTTTAAGTCCCATTCAATGAGAAATAGGACTTAAACATTTAGTAAATTAAGCTACTAAAGTTCCAGCCCTGAAGAGTATAATAAAATAATTAAATTTTCTAGTGGTGACAGTGAATATGTAAATGATTGCATGGTATTATACTCCTTTCTTGAATGGATGATTATTTAAATAGTTAGAATTGTTTAAAAATTTGATAAATTTAATTTACACTAAACAGATATTAAAGTCAATACTCTTTTTAGAATTTTCTAACAATTTAGAAGAATAATTTATGTTTTATTAATGAGAAATTTTTAGTAAAGTTTGTTACAATTATTAAGTTAAATTTAGATGAAATAATGAAGAGTAAAATAAACATGAGGAGAGAGAACAATACATGATACCTATCAAAAATTTAGATGAGATGGAACATTTTGCTAAAATTTTAATGAAACATGTTGGTTCAAAAGATGTCATTTTATTGAATGGAGATTTAGGTGCTGGTAAAACAACGTTGACTCAATTTATAGGTAAATATCTAGGAGTAAAGCGTAATATTAATTCTCCTACGTTTAATATCATAAAATCATACAAAGGTAAGGAGTTAAAACTTCATCATATGGATTGTTATCGCTTAGAAGATTCAGATGAAGATTTAGGATTTAATGAATACTTTGAAGATGACGCTGTTACAATAATTGAATGGAGTCAATTTATACAGGAGTTCCTTCCAGAAGAGTATTTAGTGATTAATATTACGACTATAAATGAAAATCAACGACAAATTAATATAGCAGCAAAAGGCTATCATTATACTAAAATAAAGGAAGAGATAGACAATGAACTTACTGTTAATTGATACTTCAAATCAACCCATGTCAATTGCTTTGATGAACGATGATGAAGTTTTAGCAATAAAAACAACAAATAGTAAAAAAGATCATTCGAGCCAACTTATGCCTGGTATTCAATCCTTATTTAATGAATCGAATTTAAAAAAACAAGAATTAGATGGGATTGTTGTTGCAAAAGGACCTGGCTCTTATACAGGAGTGAGAATAGGCGTTACTGTAGCGAAAACATTAGCCTATGCTTTGAATACTAAATTATATGGTGTCTCATCGTTAAAAGCATTAGCGGCTACTATAGATACGAATGATAAAAGAATTATCGTACCAATATTTGATGCTCGTCGCCAAGCGGTATATACAGGATTATATCAATATGAAAATAATCAATTAAATACAATTGAAAAAGACCAATATATTTCTTTAGAAGCGTTGCATAAAAAACTCAATGCTTTAAATCAACCTTATGTGTTTGTAGGAGAGGACACGGAAAAAATATCTGAATTACTACATGGAGATATTGAGACTAAACTGCCTAATGCAACTGTCATGAAACACTTGATTCATCAACCTGAGAACATTCATACGTTTGTACCAAATTATATAAAATTGTCAGAGGCGGAACGTAATTGGTTAAACCAACAGAAGAACAGTTAACTATTAGAGCGATGCAAGTCGATGATGTACCAAGTGTTTTCGATATTGAGAGAGAAAGCTTCAACGATAGTTCATGGACCATTGATGCATTTTACCATGAATTAAATGAAAATAACTTCGCAAAGTACTTTGTTGTTATTTTTCAAGAAGAAATTATTGGATATTTAGGATTATGGATAGTAATTGATCAAGCTCAAATTACAACCATAGCAATCAAAGAATCATTCAGAGACTATGGATTAGGTCAGCTATTACTTAATTATGTGATGGACTATGCTAGGCATACTTGTGATGTGATGAGTTTAGAAGTGAGAATTACGAATGTGATAGCTCAACATGTATATAAAAAATTAGGGTTTCAATATGGCGGTAAAAGAAAAAATTACTATGGAGAAGGCGAGGATGCATTAGTGATGTGGGTGAATTTAAATGAATAGAGACATATTAATATTAGCGGTTGAAACAAGTTGTGACGAAACAAGTGTAAGTGTTATAAAAAATGGAAATACGATTTTATCTAATATTGTACTTAGTCAAATAGAAAGTCATAAACGTTTTGGGGGAGTAGTCCCTGAAGTTGCAAGTAGACATCATGTAGAGGGAATTACGACTACAATTGATGAAGCGTTATCTTCAGCTAATGCTACTATGGAAGATATCGATGCCGTAGCTGTTACACAAGGGCCTGGATTAATAGGGGCACTTCTAATAGGAATTAATGCAGCAAAAGCTTTAGCATTTGCCTATAATAAGCCAATCATTCCTGTTCATCATATTGCTGGACATATTTATGCTAATCATCTTGAAGAACCGTTAACCTTTCCTTTAATAGCATTAATCGTTTCGGGTGGACATACAGAACTCGTTTATATGAAATCACATTTAAATTTTGAAGTCATTGGTGAAACACGAGATGATGCTGTAGGAGAGGCTTATGATAAGGTAGCAAGAACAATTGATTTACCATATCCAGGAGGCCCAGCTATAGATGCACTTGCTTTGGAAGGAAAGGACACATACCATTTTCCTAGAGTATGGCTTGAAAAAGATAGTTATGATTTTAGCTTTAGTGGATTAAAAAGTGCAGTGATTAATAAGTTACACAATCAGCGACAAAAAAATGAAGACATAAAAAAAGAAGATGTTGCTACCAGTTTCCAAAATAGTGTTGTTGATGTATTAAGTACAAAGGCTATTAATGCTTGTAAATCTTATCATGTTGAACACCTTATTGTAGCTGGCGGAGTAGCTAGTAACAAAGGATTAAGAGAACGATTAAATCATTTGTGTAAAGAAAATAACATTAAACTTTCAATACCTAATTCAAAGTTATGTACAGATAATGCTGCTATGATTGGGGCTGCTGGATATTATTACTATAAAGCTGGAGTAACTTCATCTCTAGATTTAAATGGAAAAAATAATATAGATATTGAAGATGTAACAGTTGAATAATAAAGTAAAAAGTAATTGAACTTAAAATCAAATAAGTTTCAATTACTTTTTTATTTAATTAGGTTAATGTATTGATATATGATATATGTCAATAGAGAACGTGTGTACTTATCAACAAATAGTTAATATCTTGTGGATAAAAAGGGGGTAAAGGTGTGAATATAGTTTGAATGTTGTGTAAAAGTTATGTAAATTATTATCATTCACGTTGTGGATAACTAGGATAAGTTCGTGGATAACTGATATATCAGTATTTTAGTTGTTTATAAATTTGTGAATGAAATAAATAAAAAAACTAGTAAAAATTTGATACCTTTACTAGTTTTTCTTAGATATATTAAATTTTTTCTTGTAATTCTTCCCATTCAGCCATAACATTCTCTAATTGTCGTTCGGTACTTAATTTCTGCTCAGCAAGTTCATTTGCCTCAATAGGATCATTAAAAATATCAGGCTGAGTCAATTGTTGATCAATTTGAGTAATTTGTTCTTCATATTTTTCGATTTGTTCTTCACATTGCTCAATTTGACGCTCAATTTTTCGTAATTCTCTCTTATATTGTTTTTGAGAAGCATACGTATTAGTTGTTGACGAATCGGTGTCTTCTAAATCAAGCGTTTCATCTTTATTGTGTTCCGCTTCAAATTCCTTTAACGCAGAAGCTTCTTCTGTTTTCTCAATAAAATATTGATAGTCACCTAAATACAGTTGACCACCATCTTTATTTAAATCAAATACTTTATTTGCTAGTTGATTAATAAAATATCGATCATGGGAAACAAATAAAATTGTACCTTCAAAATCTTTTAACGCTTGTTCTAACATTTCTTTAGAATCTATATCAAGATGGTTAGTAGGTTCATCGAGTATCAAAACGTTATCACGTTGTAACATAAGTAAAGCTAATTGCAAACGTGCTTTTTCGCCCCCTGATAAATCATTAATAACTTTTTTGACGTCATCTTGAACGAATAAAAATCGTCCTAAAATAGCGCGGACATCTTTTTCATTCATCATAGGATATTGATCCCAAACATAATCTAATATTGTTTTATTAGATTTGAATTCTGCTTGTTTTTGATCGTAATATCCTATGTTTAAATTAGCACCATAAGTAATTTCTCCACCTAATGCTTTTTGACGATTTGCAATTGTTTTGATAAGTGTAGTCTTTCCAACTCCATTAGGTCCAATAATAGCAATATGGTCTCCTTTTGTAACTTCAATATTAATAGGAGCAGTGATAGAGGATTGATAACCTACTTCTAGATTACGGATATGCATCACATCATTGCCAGTATTTCTATCAAATCCAAACTGGATATTAGCACTTTTAGCATCCATCATTGGCTTATCGATACGTTCCATTTTTTCTAATGTTTTTCGACGACTTTTAGCCATACCGCTTGTTGAAGCTCGAGTAATATTTTTTTCCACGAAAGTTTCAAGGCGTTTAATTTCTTCTTGTTGTTTTTCATATTCTTGCATTCTTAATTCATAGTATTTATCACGTTGAGTAATAAATTGCTCATAATTACCTACATAACGCTTCACATCTCCTAAAGCAACGTCATATATTTGAGTTACAATTTTATCTAAGAAGTATCTGTCATGACTAATAATAATGATGGCACCTTTAAAATATTTTAAATAATCTTCTAACCACTTAGTTGTTTCCAAGTCAAGATGGTTTGTAGGCTCATCTAATAGTAATAAATCGGGTTCACTTAAAAGCATTTGTGCTAAAGATAAGCGTGTTTTTTGTCCGCCACTAAAATCATTAATGGGTTTATCAAATTCTTCTTCAGTAAAGTTTAAACCATGCAATACTGTTTTAATTTTACTTTCATATTGATAACCTTCAAGTTGTTCAAATTGATTAGATAATGATTCATAACGCTCCATATGTTGTTTATAATCTTCTGAATCATAACTATCAACGTGAGCGGCTAACCAATCAGTTTCATCATTAATAAGCGTTTCCATATGCTTAATATGTTCAAATGGTTTTGACATTTCTTCAATTACAGTCAGAGAAGAATCAAGTGTCATTTGTTGAGTTAAATAACCAATGCGTAAATTCTTGATTTTTGAAATATGGCCACTATCATAATCTTCAACACCTGCAATAATCTTCATTAACGTTGATTTTCCAGCGCCATTTCTTCCTACTACGCCAATACGTTCTCCAGTTTTAACTTCAAAATTAACATGATTAAATATATCTTCACCATCAAACGATTTTGAAATATCATTTAATTGTAAAAGTATCATTCAAGTTTCACCTTTCTATCTATGTAACAATCACATTTATTTAACTTTAAATTTGACATTATTATATCATTTTACAATATAAGGTATGCTTAGGAAACTAAGATATTTATTTTTGAAATAGGTTACGGTATAATATTGCAGTATCCATAATAGGCATTATATATATTTCACTAAAATAACTAATTGCACTCTAGTTAGTTTGAATATATAGATTAAAAAGTTCAAACAAAAGGGGGACATTGCATATGCCTCAAAATCAATCAAAAATACCTCGCGCTACATTAAAACGTTTACCTTTATATTATCGATTTGTTAATTCATTGAAAATCAAAGGTATTGATCGTGTGAGTTCTAAAACAATTAGTGAGGCTTTAGATATTGAATCAGCTACGATAAGAAGAGATTTTTCTTATTTTGGTGAGTTAGGTAAGAAAGGATATGGCTATAACGTTGAGAGTCTTTTAGAATTCTTTAAAACGGAGATTAGCGATAGTAATAATATTCATATTGCTATTGTTGGCGTAGGGAATTTAGGACGTGCATTACTTACTTACAATTTTTCAATACATGATGAAATGACAATTACAGCTGCATTTGATATTGATAAAGATATTGTTGGTACAAAAGTTGGAAAAGTGACAGTAAAGCATATTGATGATATTTCATCTGAACTTCAAAAACAAAATATTAATGTAGTGATTCTTACTACACCAGGAAGTGTGGCACAATCTGTTTCAGATCGACTTATTAAGGCTGATGTAAAAGGTATCTTAAACTTTACTCCTGCTAGAATTGATGTGCCAAATGATGTTCAAGTTCATCATATCGATTTAGGTATCGAATTACAATCACTATTATTCTTTATGAAAAACTCTTCAAATTAATATTAAATTATTTTTTAAAGCTAAAATGCATTTGCATTATAGCTTTTTTATAAATATATTAATTTAATGGAAACATTAAAAAATGGTGACGAATTAAAAATAGACTTTGATTGCACTCAAGCAACTGAAGCCATTCCAAACTGGGCAGCTGAACAAGGGTATCCTGTAACAAACTATGAACAACTTGATGATGCTTCATGGACAATCACAGTTCAAAAAGCTTAAGTTTTTTTTATAAATGTAATGTAATATGACAAATTGTGTCATTTAATCTTACGTGTTTTTGCTATTCTTAAAAACTATTAATATGATGTTTTTAAGGAAGTGGTAAAAATGAAGATGGATGACACAATTTTTTTATTTCTATGTATTTTATTAGTTTGGTTAATGACACCAGGATTGAGTTTATTTTATGGAGGCTTAGTTCAATCTAAAAATGTTTTAAATACAGTGATGCAAAGTATGGCTGCTATAATTATTGTTACGTTTACATGGGTGGTCATTGGATTTTCTTTGAGTTTTGGTCATGGAAATGATTGGATAGGTAATTTTGATTTTATTGGTTTGCAACATGTAGGATTTAATACGAATGTTCAATTTAGTCCACATATTCCGTTTGCCTTATTTATGTTATTTCAGATGATGTTTTGTACTATTGCGGTTTCCATTTTATCAGGTTCAATTGCTGAGCGAATGAGATTTATTCCTTTTACTATTTTTATATTTATATGGGTAATTATGATTTACAGTCCTGTAGCTCATTGGGTATGGGGCGGTGGTTGGATTCAACAACTTGATGCTTTAGATTATGCTGGAGGTACCGTAGTACATATTACATCGGGAGTATCAGGATTAGTATTAGCAATAATGATAGGTCACGGAAAAAAAGTAGAGAAACTACAGCCGAATAATTTACTTATTACACTTATAGGTGGTATTTTTGTTTGGATAGGATGGTACGGTTTTAATACAGGAAGTGCGTTTACTTTAAATGATATAGCAGTGATATCGTTTGTAAATACTATCATTGCTGCGAGTGGAGGAGCATTTAGTTGGTTGATTCTTGAATACTTTTCTAATAAAAAGTTAAGCTTACTTGGTTTATTATCAGGTGTACTGTCAGGACTCGTAACCATTACACCAGCAGCTGGATTTGTAAACTACTTAAGTGCATACATTATCTCTATGATTGGTGGTATAGCATGTTATTTTGTGGTCAATTCTATAAAAGAAAAATTAAGATATAATGATACACTTGATGCCTTTGGTATTCATGGTGTTGGAGGTGTGATTGGTGCAATATTGACTGGTGTATTTCAATCACATAAAGTTAATAAAGATATATTAGATGGATTAATCTATACTGGTCATTTACATACTATATGGATACAATGTATTGCAGTTATAGTAGTAGTACTTTACTCGATTATTATAACTTTTATTATTGGAAAGACATTATCAATTTTTATGTCCCTTGCTACGACTGTTGAAGAAGATAAGACAGGTTTAGATCAACTTGTGCATGGTGAAAAGGCATATTTTTATGGAGAATTAAATAAATTACATAAAAGGTATTGATATATATTTAAAATGTTGAAGTTTCATTAGTAAAACAGTACTTGAAGATAATCACGATATGATAAAATTAATATTATGTTGATATTAATTTAGATGATTAGTCTATTAAAAAAATATATCAGATATTGCAAAGTTTGCGGGAGTATTGTAAATACAATTTCCCGCTTTTTAAATCATGGATTGTAAAGTCTTAAGACTAATTACCGTTACGATATTAAATGATAAAATTAATACTAATGATTTAGGAGGCCTAATATGACTGAGTGGTCAAGAGAACAACGCTATCGTCGTATTGAAGATGTGAACAAAGATGAATTAGAAGCGTTAAAGCATCGAATAGAACAATCAAGCTATCGTCAACACTTTCATATTCAACCTGAAACAGGTTTATTAAACGATCCTAATGGATTAATGTTTTATAACGGAACATACTATGTATCTCACCAGTGGTTTCCATTGGGTGCCGTGCATGGACTGAAATATTGGTTTAATTATACTAGTAAAGATTTAGTGACATTTGAACCAAATGGTCCCATATTAAAACCTGATACGATTTATGATAGTCATGGGGTATACAGTGGAAGTGCTTTTGAATTTGAAGGAAACTTATATTATATGTATACAGGTAATCATCGAGATGAAGAATGGAAAAGATATGCGAGTCAAATGATTGCAAAAGTAAAACAAGATGGTTCAATCGAAAAATTAAATAAGCCTGTGATTGCTCATCAACCTGAAGGATATACAAGTCATTTTAGAGATCCAAAAGTATTTAAACATCATGAAGAATATTATGCAATATTAGGTGTCCAAACCCAACAAGAATTAGGACGTTTACTTTTGTACAAAATGATACATCGACAGATTGATCAATGGGAATATATTGGAGAAATTACAACCGAACTAGAAGATTTTGGCTATATGTGGGAATGTCCAGACTATTTTAGTTTAAATGGACAAGATGTAATTATTTTTAGTCCTCAAGGTATTGATGCAAAAGATGAAAAATATAGAAATATTTATCAATCTGGATATCTAATCGGTCATTTAAATTTCGATACATTAGAATTCAAACATGATACATTTATGGAACTTGATAATGGTTTTGATTTTTATGCGCCACAAACATTTATAGATGAATATGGTAAGCGTATTTTAATTGGGTGGATGGGATTACCAGATACTCAATATCCTACAGATGAAGAAGGTTGGGCACATTGTTTAACGATACCTAGAGAGTTAACAATCGAAGAAGGACGGTTACGCCAACGTCCTTTGAAAGCGTTAGAGACGTTACGTCAAAATAAAGAAACAGCATTAGGTTATGCTAACAAATATAATACAACACTTCATCCTTATGAAGGTACGCAATATGAGCTTATTATTGATATTTTAGAAAATGAAGCAACAGAAATATATTTTGAATTAAGAGCATCTAAGTTAAATTTAACATTAATTTCTTATAATACTAGGGAGCAAAAGATTACATTAGATCGATCAGAAAGTGGTGCATTACCTAGTAATGTTGAAGGTGTGACAAGATCTACATATTTAGATTCGCCATTAAAGCAATTACACATTTTTGTGGATACTTCAAGTATTGAAATTTTTTGTAATGATGGAGAGCGTGTCTTGACGTCAAGAATTTTTCCTGATGAAAATGCTACAGCAATTCGCACATCTACAGAAACAGGTCAAGTTTATTTGAAATTTACTAAATATGACTTAGGGAGAGATAAATAAATGAGAAAGTTATACGCTATTGGTGAAGCATTAATCGATTTTATTCCAAATAGAACAAATATTGAACTTAAAGATGTAACGCAATTTAGTCGACAAGTTGGCGGGGCACCTGCTAATGTGGCAAGTGTGGCTAAAAAATTAGGTAGTAGTACAGAAATGGTTACACAACTAGGTAATGACGCTTTTGGAGATATTATTGTAGAGACGTTAGAAAAAATAGGCGTTGGTACAACATATATTAAACGAACAAATACAGCTAATACTGCACTCGCTTTCGTTAGTTTAAAAGAAAATGGAGAACGAGATTTTTCTTTTTATCGTAAACCATCAGCTGACATGCTTTATCATGCTTCGAATTTAGATGAAATCAATATTTCTAATCAAGATGTTCTACATTTTTGTTCTGTTGATTTAATTGAATGTGATATGAAAAATGCACATCTTGCTATGATTGAAAAATTTGAAGCGGCTCATGGGATGATAGTGTTTGATCCAAATGTTAGATTACCATTATGGGATAGCGCAGAAGCGTGTAAAGCGACTATTCAGTCATTTTTTCCAAAAGCAAATATCATTAAAATTTCAGATGAAGAAATTGAATTTGTTACTGGAATAAGTGATGAACATAAAGCGATTCAATCTTTATTTAAAGGAAATGTTGAAGTAGTTATCTATACACAAGGAGACAAAGGAGCAACAGCTTATTTAAAAGATGGGACAATTATTCATCATCAAGGGTATAAAGTTGAAGCTGTTGACACTACTGGTGCTGGAGACGCGTTTATTGGTGCAGTCATTAATAGAATTTTAAATACAGAATTAACAGACATTACTTCTCTATTTAAAGGAAAAGGAGAAGAAATTTTAAAATTTAGTAATTTAGTAGCTGCAAAAGTAACTACTAAGTATGGCGCTATCGAAAGTATTCCAAGTTTAGAAGAAGTTATTGAAGAACTTTAAAAAAGAGATTAAGAAACCCCTTCAGATATTAAAATGAAGGGGTTTTAATATTATATCTTTTTAACATTACGTACAGAGGCATAGCAATGCTCACCGTTTCTGAAAGTTACAATTCGTTCTTTAGAATCGACTGAATCGATATTATGGCGATTTACAACAAAACTATTGTGACATCTGAAAAAACGATCATCGAGTTGTGCTAATTCTTTAAGATTTCCGTAGAATTCAATCTGACGGTTATCAAGATGCGCAATTAAACGATGGGATTTTGTAGACGATTCAAAGAACATGACATCATCATATTGTACATATATTGAATTGCTACCACGCTTTAATTCAATTGTCTCAACATTACTTTCTTTTGAAAGTAATTTTAAACGTGTATGAGCAGTTTCAATACAATCTATTATTCGCGTTTTAAGTTGATTAGGATCATCTTTAAAAATAAAATCCATTGCAGATACCTTATAGACAAATGTTAGGTAAGTGAGTTCACTATGACTTGTAACAAAGATGATATTCCCAATAGGATCATACTTTCGAATTTCACTTCCAAGTTTAATACCGTTAATATCAGCTTCTAATTGTATATCTAAAAAATAACATCCAACATCATTCATTTCTTTTGACTGTTCAATAATTTCATAAGGATCATCTGTCGCTAACGCTATTTCCATCGGTTTTTCTTCAATCATTATATAGTTATTAATAATTGAAACCATATTTTCACGTTGTTTCACATCGTCTTCACAAATGAATATTTTCATTTTTTCACATCCTTATGGCATATTATTTATAATTTCTACTTTTTGAACGAAGTAGCCATTTTCTATAGTAGTATCAAGTAACACGTTTTCAGTAGTATCAGTAATGTCTTTTAAAGTCGTTAGACCAAGTCCTCTGTTATCTCCTTTAGTTGAAAAGGAATCTTGAAATAATTCATGGATTTTCGGCATATCTTCTTTACATTTATTCATAACAATAAACATGACTGACGTTTCGACATTGATGAATGCAATTCTAATTAAGGCATCTTCTAATTCTTCTGAAGCCTCAATAGCGTTATCAATGATAATCCCAATGATACGGCTTAAATCAACTGTATTCATCTCAATATGATCAATTAACTCTGGCACTTCAATACTAATAGGTATATTTTTTTCTTGAGCTTGTAAAATTTTAGTTGTTACTAATCCTTTAATAGCACGCACTTTTAAATTATCCGTACCATTAATTTTGATTGAGTTCATTTGAAGGTTATCTTTCATAGGAACAATATTGTCATTAAAATATGTCTTTAAACCATCCATATCATTTTCTCTTATGTATTCTGACATTGTAGTAAGAATATTGACGTAATCATGTCTAAACTTACGCATTTCATTATTAATCGATTCTATTTGTAGTGTGTATTCATAATACGTTTCAATTTCTTCCATATTACGTCTGTATCGAAGTTCACGTAATGTATATCTAGAAATTATAATGATTAAGGTGATGAAAAATATAATTATTCCAATAAAAATTAGCCCATAAATTTTTAAAGAAGCATTATTAATTCTAGGTGTTTGCGAATATATTAGTAAAATGATAAATGATGAAACTAAAACAATTGTAATAATAATTAAATAAGTTTTATTAATAGATAGATAGGATTGCTTAAATTTTTTAAATACAATTTTAAAAGTATAAGCAAGAATAATAGAGATTAATGAAAACAAAGTTAAATATATCATTAAAATTAAATACTGATTATCTAATGTATTTTCAATAAAAATTATTAAAAAGAAAACGATAAAATTACTTAAAAACATTAATATTGCGCTGCCCAAAACTGTGATTATAGAATAAAACTTTATTTTATAATAAAAAAATATTCCGCAACTGATAAGTAAATATAATATAGATATACTTCCGAAAAAATAATACAAAAGAGCAGAAGGGATTATAATCGCTAAAACGATTAAATAATCCCTTGTTTTATATTTAATATTTGAAACTATTTTAGCAATTATAAAAAGGAGAAAACCTTGAAATAAAGCTAAAGGTACATTAGATAATAAATCCATGGCACACACACTTTCTTAAAATACTATCTTTCTAAATTTGTTAACTCTTCAGGGACTTCTGGTTCATCAAAATAAGTTGCGCAAGGTGAATAAGAAGCGAGTGTACCAACAGTTTCTAAGATTAATGAGAATAATTTAATAAATAATTGAGTAATAAATGTCATAATTAATAATCCTCCCTAGGAAAAAAGAATGGTAATAGTGTTGTACTTTCAAGTATTATACCTAATAAAATTAATTGTTTATATGGCTCTGGTACTATAATAGAAATAATAATTAAAACCACTACTAAAATAATAGACTTTATTTTTTTGCGAGGTTTTAGTCGTTCGGGTATGGGTTGTTTCTTAGTGGCAGCTGGTGCATAAATAATAATCAGTAATAATGCAATACCACTAACACTATACATGATACCCATATTAATATGATAGTAAGCAATGAGCCATGGTAAACCAACAAATAAGATTAAATTTTGAATATGGCATAGCAAAGTAGACTTTGCATGCGCCCCGTGTGCATTGTGTCGAATTAAAAAATAACTAATGTGTGTGATTAAAGTATACAAAAATGTATGGAATATGAGCGCAGCACCATATGTCACAATTGTTTTAGCAATATTACTAACAACCACTTGCATGCCTAATCGTACTTTTAAGAATTGGATATGATCAAGGTTGTTTTTCTCTTGTAAATAAGATGCAAAGTGCTCAATTTTATCATCAATTGCTTTCAATATTGTGCCACTCTCCTTGACTATATTATACAATTTTGTGCAATTAGTCTGTAAAATAATGCTTAACTGTTAAAATTTAATACTTAACTGTTAAAGTAATTCAATAACTCATATTTTACCATATAAAAATAAACAGTTTAGTAGAAAAAGTTGCAAGTTAAGAAATTTTTAATAACTTAAATGAATGTTATGTTTTAATATACTCATATCACATTAAGTGATATCAACTTAATAATCTTAGTCTTTAAATTGTTAGTCTTTGTTTTATTCGAATAAATCTTTTTTTGATTTTGTTAGTAGTTGCGAAATTAAAAGTTGATTTATCGATGAGTTGTAAGGAATGTTTGTGTAGTTTGACTATGTATTTGTGATGATCGAGACCAATGGGTTATTCGATAATATCGATTTTCATAGTGAAATATTTCATTTATTTATTTCTTCGTGTAGTTCTATTCATTAATAAGCGATCCCAACTTATTGATGAAAAATGCATAATACTCGCTGAAGTGTTAACTCAGTAGAAAATAATTAACTTAGCTATTCTGAATAGAAGGTAATTATTTTCAATATGCAAGCTATCAAAACATTGTTATGCAATGTAATTTTTCATAATTAATAACATCCCCAAAAAATTGAAAAATAACTGTAAAACATTCCCTTAATTAAAAGTCGTGAGTCTCTCCCAAGTTCACGACTTTTTTTATTTATATAAATGAGGTTTTAAATTTCTAAAGATTGGAATAGCATCTCTTTGACGTGATACTTCTTGAATGTTGATATCAACTGAAATAGTATCTTCTTCTCTGTTTAACTCATCAAGAATATCTCCATTAGGATTGATAACCATTGAATGTCCAGCGTATTCAGTATTTCCATCATGACCTGTGCCATTACATGCGACGATGAAAATATCATTTTCTATAGCTCTAGCTTGAAGTAAGCTTCTCCAATGATTAAGCCGAGATGTTGGCCATTCGGCGACATAAAATGCGATTTGAGCACCTTCTCTAGATGGGTATCTTAGCAATTCAGGGAATCTTAAGTCATAGCATATAATTTGAGTGGCGAGAGCACCTGATGATAAAGCAAATGGTTCTGGAACTGTTTTTCCATCTTCTAAAAATTCTGGTTCATTTAGCATTGGAACTAAATGAACTTTATCATATTTGTTAATACGACGACCTTCTTTAGACACAGTAAAAGCAGTATTATAAACTTTATTATTTCGTTTATTTGAAACAGATCCTGCGACGATGTCAACTTGATATGTTTGAGCAAGATTCGAAATAAAAGGAAAACTACGTGATAATGCTTGATCTGCTTTTTCATTTAATTCTTCTAAAGCATAGCCATTGTTCCACATTTCTGGCAACACAACAACTTCAGTATCAGCATCTAATTGAGTATTAAACCATTCTGAAATTTTTTGTTCATTTTTCTCAACATTTCCATATTCGACATAAAATTGGAATATTTGTATTTTCACTTTAACCACTCCTCAACCTGCTTAATAATTTCAATTTACTAAATTTGGCTATGAAAAGCAAAATGAAGCACATTACAATTAAGGTAAAATGACTTAACTGTAATATGCTTCATTGATAAATTTAAATTTATTATTTTTTAATAATAAATCGTTGATCAGTAGGGTGAATTTCTTTTTCACCAGCTTGTTCTTCAATATCTCCAAATGGCATTTGTGCTACAAGTTTCCATGATGCTGGAATATCAAATGTTTGTGTTGTAATTTGATCAACTAGTGGATTATAGTGTTGTAACGATGCACCGATACCTTTTGAACTTAGTGCAGTCCAAATTGCGTATTGATGCATAGCATTTGTTTGAACAGCCCAGTTAGCAAAATTATCAGCATATGATGGCATTTGTTCTTGTAATGATTTTATAACATCTTCATCTTCAAAATATAAAATAGTTCCGTAGGCATGCTCGAAACCATTAATTCTTTGATTTGTAGGTTCAAAGTCGCGATCTGGTCCCATTACATCTTTGAGTACAGTTTTAGCATTTTCCCAGAATTTAATATGTTGATCATTAAGTAATAAAACGATACGTGTTGATTGTGAATTAAAAGCTGAAGGCATATATTTTACAATATGTTCAATCATTTCCTCTAATTCTTCATCACTAATAGAAATAGATGTTTTAGTTTTATAAATTGTACGTCTGTTTTCAACTTCAGTTAAAAATGGTTTTGTGTTTTCTTTATCAAATAGTCCCATCAAATAATCTCCTTTTTTTAATATATATCCAGTATAAAATTTATACTGGAATAAGTAAATTATTATATAACAAAAAATTTCATAAATATTAATATTCTTTATCAATTTGTTTATATGCATGCATGATATGTTTTTATTCTTTATACTAAAACTGTTAAAAATAAGAGGAGGTCTCAGAATGATAAAACAAAACGTTATTCGAACAAGTCTTATTTTTGCTATAAGTGCAACTATATTCAGTCACTATAGTTATGCTGAAACCTCTTCTAATATAGAGAGTGAAG
>ERZ1023508.186-NODE-186-length-25804-cov-7.633733_pt1 | contig 25804 bp, 30 predicted proteins | sample MGYA00380548_ERZ1023508 | MGnify/ENA primary metagenome ERZ1023508 (study PRJEB33173, sample SAMEA4830311) | metagenome | study: EMG produced TPA metagenomics assembly of the PRJEB25223 data set...
TTCCTGCGAAAATTGCAAATAAAATATTTAAAGTTCTTTCCCTATCCATTATAAACACCTCGTTAGATTAATATCATTGTATACTTTTAACTTTGTTTAAAAGTATACTTTTTATCAAAAAATTATTTAACTTTCTTTTTTGAATCCTCGTATATTTCTTTATCCTCTTTATCCTTTAGGTTATATTTAATTGTATTATCTTCAGTATCAATAACAATATTCATAATATCTGATTTATTTACATTTAAGTATTGTTGTTCATCTATTTTGATTGTTTTATACTTATCTTTATCATATTTAAGTTTCACTTGATAATCTTCAACCTTTCTTTCTCCACCACCAAAAAACAAAGCATAACCCTCTTTTTTTACATATGATTTATCTTGTTTTTCTACTACCTCTCCTTTTATATGTTCTGTATTATACAAACGACTTTCAGCCATGTTTTTTTCGTCCGTTAATTTTAATAAACTATCACTTACTTGATAAACTAATGCGCAAACTAAAATCATTCCAAATAAAATTACTAATACTGGTTTCATAAATTTTCCTCCTTCTTTATCCAATCATTTCATCTGTTTTTTCGGTTAAAGCCATTTTAAAACGAAACTCAACTTTCCTTACGTCCATATCAAATAAATCTTCTTTTTCCTTTTTAGTTAAACCTAACATTAGATCAATCCATTCAATCATAGTTTCCTTATCCATAATAGACCTCCTGTTTTATACTTTTAAACAAAGTTAAAAGTATACTTTAATTGTTTTTTTCTTTTTTTTTCAACTTAAATACACTATACCACATAGTATACTTTTTAACAAGTTTAAAAGTATACTTTTGCATTTAAAATTAATCTTTTTCTTTATTCATTTTCCACGAAACCTTTTTATGAAAGTTAAGATCAATTTTTAATTCTGCTTTAGTTAAAGTCCATGTATTCCTTTTGAACTTAATGAATTTACTTTCATGCAAATACTTTTGATTATTGTGAATGATCTCAATTGCTTTTATGTTATCCCAAAGTAAATATTCACTGTTTTTATAGACATCTGCAAGTACATTATAATAACTAAAGTAATTTTTATTTATTTTGTGTAGCAAACTTTTATCATTTTCTAAATGCTTAAAAGTTTCTAAAATAGTAGTTGCAATTAATTCTGATAATACATCACCAGATAATATAACATCATTCTCATAATTTAAAACTTCATATTTAGATTTTTTTCTATACATATTACTTCACTCTTTTGTTATTTTATTTGTAAATTTAATTTTTCTATATTCCGTTTCTTTAAATTGTTACACTTTAAAAATATTAGTGCCTCAATTGGCACTTAAATATTTTCCTGTGTTGGCAAGGGCAAGTTTTCTTGACCTTTTAATTCACCTTTCAAAAACTTTTCATAGCGTTTGGGATAATTCTTTTTAGCATATTCTTTGATGATTAAATCTGACATTTCCATTGGTAAGATACGATTTTCATCTGCTAAATCATTCAATAAAGCTCTTGTGGATTTCTTAAAATTCACAGTTGTTCTCAACTTATAGTAGTTTGAATTTCGCTTAACTTCATTAGTTCTTTCTGTATCTTTTTGTTGTGATTCTTTGGATTTATCCCTATTAGGCATTGATTTATCCTCCTTATTTTGCATTTAATATTATTTCAAAACTGTCTTTATATTGCTCATAAAACTCTTTATGTGCTTTCCTATTTTTATATTTTATTAATTCATCAATTTTTTAGATTATTACTTAAATTAAATATAACACAAATTTAAATTTTCGTCTATATTATAGACGTTTTGCGTTCCATTTAACACTCATTATTGATATAATGTTATCAAGGAGGGATATTATGCCTATATTAATTCTATTATTAATACTATTCGCGCTATTACATCCTTTAAGAGCTTTAAAAGGTGTAGGTAAATTAATAGTTATTATTATCATGATGAATGTTGTTATTGTTGGTATTTATTTTATATCTACATTAATATAACAATATCATTGAAAGGTGTGTTCTCATGCAATTTAATAAGAATATATATAAAAAATGACTCTTTAATTTAAGTTTGAAAACCTAGATTAAAGAGTCATTTTATTATCTTATAAATATCCCTGCAATAAACAATATCAATCCAATTATTGAAACACTAGCATATAAAAGTTTCTTCTTTACTGTTAATTCCTGTTCTCTGGAAGTTAATAGGAGAGGTACTACAATGAGAATAACTGCTATAATTCTTAATAAAATAAACATTAGACCCCTCCTTGATTTTCCTTAATATCTTTCACTTTGACGTTTAAAATATCATTATATTTATCTTTATACTTTTCTTCAGCTGATTCTAAGGATTCTCTAGCTCTATCAAGCGATTTCTTTTTATCCTCTTTGTCGTCTTTTTTAGCCTTTTCATATTCTTTTTCCTTATTTTTAACTTCTTCTTTTTCATCATTTCTGTCTTTAACAGCTTGATTGTATGGCTCAATTTCTTGATCGTAATACTGTTTTGTATCATTTAAGTTTTTATAAGCCTTACTATCGCTACCCTTATCCTCTTTTATTTTATCAATATAATCTTTAAGTTCTTTTTCTTGATTAGTCAAAAGATAGGCTTTTACTATTTGATTAGTAACATTTAGTTTGTTTTTATCTACTTTATTTGCTAATTCTATTACTGTTTGGAAATCTTTATTATAGGAAGCTATAAAGAAATCTAATACTCCTGACTTATCTGAATTAGCAACATTCTTAATATCTTCTATATTATCATCATTAATCATAGCACCGATTGTATAAGCTGTGGAATCATCATAAGAAAGTGCTTTAGAATACTTTTTATCATCTATCAACCATTGTAAATATACTTCTTTATCCTTTTTGTTATTAATGTCGTTATATTTTAAAGCAAACATCTGTTCCTTTGCTTTTTTTTCATTACCATTAATATCTTCACGGTAAATTTCATTTAATTTTGTTTGTTGCTTTAATTCTTGCTCTTGATTAGATTTGTTAGATTTACTGTTGCTTATTATACTACTTGAACCAAAAACAATAAGTAACAATAAAAACATACCTAATAGAGCCAATAACATTCTTAATGGTTTTTCAAACAACCAATCAGTAATACCTTTCATACTAAATTTTTTCTTTTGCTTTACTGGATCCTCTTTTGCCTTTAATTCACTTTTTATTTTATCTTTATTACTTCTCTTAACAGGTGCTTTAGAAGTATTTTTTTGAGGAATCTTAAACAATTTTTTCTTTTGCTTTTTATCGGCAATTATTTTTTCTTCTTCTAATTTAGCTTGTTTTAAATTATATATTCTTTCAATGTTAGCGTCTATTATATTAGTAATACCTTCTATACTATTCGCATGTAACACATCTTCTGCAAATTTAATGACTTCATGTGATTTGTCTATAAAATCAGATTTATTGGGTTTCCCTAAAAAGTTATTTAAGTGAGTTAATCCACATATTATAATTTGTTTTAGTCCGTCTAAACTTTCTGTATTATCATAAACTTTCATATCTCCAAACTCATACAAAATTGCTTTAACTTTTTCATCATTTTCATCATGATTTAAAATAAAATTATTTACTTCCCATAATACCTTTACTCCCTTTTCCTCTTGATTTCTAGCTATTTCAACTAAAGTTTTAAAGTATTTCAACTGTGATTCGAACTCTAATTTTCTGATACTTTTATAAGAAGTTGAATTATGTTCTGTATATTGGAAAATTATATATTTCCCGTCCTCTTTTATATCATTTATATGTGCAAAACATTTATTGTAATTTAATTTATCTATTATATCCTTATAGTTCTTTTTAAGTTCTTCTGCTGTAACATCTGCTTTTTTAAAATTACTAATTGGTGAATGATAAAAGATTTCATCACCAATAATTTCAATTTCACCTAACATGTTAATTTGGAATCTCGCCATCATTGATCACTCCTAAATTATTTTCTTCTTCCAACCGTTCTAAACATCATCATTGTTGTTCTTCCTCCACCACTACTATCACCAAAGTTTTCTAATAGTTTAGGAACTGCTAATGCTACAAATAAAAATGCTAAACCTAAAAATATATCTGTTGTAGTTTGGGTATATGAAAAATTGAGTCTAAATAATGTTGATAAGGATAGTGCAATACATATAGATTGCAACATTAAAGTAAGTATTCTACTCACTAATTTTCTTGTCCATAAACTCCAAAATTCCATTTCATCATTGACCATACTAGATATGGCTAATGGCCCTGTAACATATAATATGATTAAATAGGCTAGTGAATAGTAAAGATTTAAAGTCAATACAAACATCAATATTGCTATTAAAGGAAGAATAATTAGCATTACAACATCACCGATTATCAAAGTTTTGGCTGCTAGAATATTACCAAAATCTTTTTCTATACCTATACTTCTTAATATAGGATTTGTAAGCAAATATTGAATGTTTAAAGCTAACTTATATAATGGATCATATAAACCTAATAAAACTGACGCAGTAACCAATTTAACTGTTTTTTCATAAGCGACTTGCCCTTGAGTTTCCATTGCTGTAGTTCGCATTATAATAATCTTAATAATTTGAAATGCGAAGAACAAAGCAACTGCTACATCTGTAAGATTATTAAAGGCATTTTTTAAAGGTTTGGCACTTGGTGAGTCTAAAACATCACCGGGTTTTAAAGTAAATTTACTTAAAGGCTCTGTAATCCAAGTTAGCATATTAGATCCTGCAGATATAAACACATTATTTAATTTAGTGTTAAAATCAAATGGATTTTTAGATTCTATTTCACCTGTATCAGTATTAAAATTTTTAAAAGTTTTTTTGATTTTTTTAGCGCCTTCTTTAGTCATTGTTTTATTTTTTTTACTAGTATCTAAATATTCATCAATTTCATCTTTATAAGTGTCGTATAAACCACCTTTACCACCTTTAATTTTCTTGGTATTGGCACTTTCTACAATAGAAGCCTTACTATCTTCGGTCATTGATTCTAATTGTTCATCACTAGGTAAAGAAGTGAATTCACCACTACTTGTGTCTGAAAATTCATTTTCTACTCCGATACCTTTATCACTTTCTGCACTGACTACATTAGAAGTTAAGGTAACTAATAAAGTCATAAATAATAATGTAAAAAGTGTTCTTTTGAATATGCTCAATTTAGTTACCTCCTTAAAAAATCATATTCAGCAAGTCTTTTGAATACTGAATGATTGAATTTATTAAAAAAATAATTACAATAGATATAGGTAAGAAGTATTGTAAATATATTTTCTTTTTTACTTCACTTTTTACTTTTTCTTCATAGAGGGCTTCGTCAATTTCCTTTAAATTGGCGAAGTTTATTTTAATTGGGGTTTCAATGCGCTTTTCTTTATAGTTTTCCCAAAAATCTACTACTATTTTTTTAAATTTTTTCCACATTTACAACACCCTTTTATTAATTAAATTTATCAATGTAGAAATAACCATTGCTATTAGTTTTGAGTTCAAATTCACCCGATTTATTTTCTGTCTTATTATCTTTTGAATTTAATACAAATTCATAAGTTCCAGTGATTGTTTTTGGTGAAGAATAATCAGTGTTTATATATACATCAGTAACATTTCTATCTTTATCTTTCACTTCTTTTTCCACGTCTTTTTTTAAATCTTTTTCATCATCTGAATTTCGCATTGCTATTGCTTCGTCATAATCTTTTTGATTTTTAGGTGCATAATATTTAAATATATAATTTTCTAAATTTTCTTCAACTTTTGTCTGTGTTTCTTGCCTTTTTTCAGCACTTTCTTTTTCCTTTTTAGAGTAATTAACATTTTCTGATTTAGTATTGTTGTTGTTATCATTGCTATTATCATTAGGTACTCTTAATAGATTTATAACACCAATAAGTAACACCAATGAAACAGCAATAATCACTATATACCATTTTTTACTCACTTAATCACTCCTCATTAATTTGACGTGAATCAATTTCTTCTAATTTATCAATTTTCAAATTGCCACTTTCCTTTTTATAATTGATCTTTCCAAAGCGTTCTGTATAATTGATATTTTTTGCTTCATCATCTGTTACTTTAACTTCGATACTATACATTACTTCTAATGAATTACCTGACGTATTTTTATAAAGTTTAATATTATCTGCTTCTTTTTTTGTACTTGTTTCTGTGTCATATGACTGGTGTTGATTTTCAACGGTTTTTTTAAATCTTTTTGAAACCATTTCATCAAAATTTGGAATTTGTTTAATATCATTTTTAGTATATGAATTTTCTAAAAACGTCTTTGTATTTTCAAAAGTGTTACTCTCGTTATTATTTTGATTATTATCTTCTTTTTTATTTGAACAACCAACTAAAACAACTGTCATTATTAAAATGAAACTAAAGATTTTTTTCAAAATTTTTGCCCCCTTTATCCTATATTTACTTATCATGGATAAACTGCATTTTTTCCGTATCTGGTTTTGAAAACTCTCGGTAACTAATAACTCCTTCGCCTTTGACGTTTGATTCTGAAACTACAATACCACCGTCATCTTTAACATTTTCAACGAACATTACATGACCATATGGATAACTAGCATTAAATTGATTTGATTTTAAACTCACACAATCTCCTACTTTTGCTTCATTATTAACGTTCCAACCTTGTGCTTTTGCATTATTTGACCATTCAGAACCATTACCCCATGTTAAAGGAATAGGTTTTCCTATTTCTTTACGTCTTTGATGTACATACCATGTCGATTGCCCCCATGAATATGATTCGCCATTATATTTTGATTTATCTGGTTTTTTAAACACTGGTTTAAAATTAATCATTATTTACACCTACTTATCGTGGATAAATTGCATTTTATTCGTGTCTGCTTTTGAAAACTCTCGGTAACTAATAACTCCTTCGCCTTTGACGTTTGATTCTGAAACTACAACACCACCATCATCTTTAACTTTTTCAATAAAAACAACATGACCGTATGGTGCAGGCGCACCGAAATTTCCGGGTTTAATTGAAGCTGCTGCCCCAACTTTAGCTTCACCATTAACTTTAAATCCTTCTGATTTAGCGTTGTCACCCCAATCACCACCATTACCTAGTGTAGTCGGTACATCTTTACCTATTTGATGTCTACGTTGATGAACGTACCAAGTACATTGTCCGTAAGGATATGTCGGTTGTAAATCAAATTTATCTTTATCTGGTTTAGGTAATTTTCCGTCTACACCTTTAATTGATTTACCTCCAGAACTACCTCCTGTATTATCTGTTTTACCAAGTTTTTCTGGATCTTTTATTCCAGCTTTAACAAATTTCACATTATCTTTATATGCATTATAATGACCCATAACTTTACTAACATATTCGCCAGAATGATTATATGAATGTACTGCTTTTTCTGGTGAATCATTAGCACCGTCTTTTTCTAATTTCTTGGCAGTGGCACTTAAAGCGTCTGAAATTTCCATAGGATCAGCTTTCCCATTGCCATTACCGTCTACACCCTCACCTCCACCTTCCTTAATTTTTTTTGGATCAGTATATGTTTCTTTAGGTATATCAGAGTTTCCTAAACCTCCGCTACACCCTGCACTAGAACTCCAACCTGCCCATGTACATTTCATAAATTGAGTATGCCCTATCGCCCCTGCACTAGACGATTGAACATTACTACTAAAAGCTGTTTCTACTCTATGAATACCTGCAAGTAATTGCCAATCTATACTGTATTTTTTAGCAATCTCTTTATAGAGTTTTTCAAACTCTTTCGGAACTTCGTTTTGTGCATAATCACTTTTAGGGTTTTGTACTGTTCCACCATTGACTGTATATTCACCAGACGTTGATTCTTCTTTCTTCTTTTCTTCTTCTTCATGGTGGGAATTCATAATAGCAACGAGAAAAACAATAATAATAATCACTAATATAACTATAATGCTTGTTGTTAATCCTAAAAACTTAGCTGTAAGGAGTGACCCATGTTTCGCTAAATCTTTTCCTTTATTATCACTTGCCAAATCGAAACACTCCTTTAGCAAAGATTAATTTAATTTTTCATAATTTTTATCAAACCAAACTTCTGCTTCTAAATCAGTTAAAATAACTTCTAATTTAACTTTTTTTGACCCTACATAGAAGAAACCTTTACCCGATTCTTTAGAACGTTCACCCTCACGTACTTTTAAGAATTCTTTATCATCTTCTGTTAATTTTAAATTTAACTGCTTATTAACACTTTCAACTTCTTTCTCTTGCATAGGTAAAAACAATCTCTGTACTGCTTGGTCAATAACTGCTTCGCCATAGTTTCTTTTTTTATCTTCAGCACTTAAAAAGTCAGTTATTGATTGAGTAGCAGGAGTTACACCAGTATTTAACGAACGAAATACTTTCATCATAATAAATAAATTTTTCATTGCTATGGGAACATCTGGATCAGCGATATAATGTGCTTCATCTACATAAACTTGTGTAGCCTTGCCATTGCCATTTAAAATCATTTTTTTTATATATGTTAAAACGTTATAGTAAACAACCTTATTTAAATCATCTATTTCAGTTACTTCACTAACGTCAAATGCAATTAAACTTCTATCATCAGTATTTATATTGGTATGACCATTCAAAACGTATTTGTATAAGCCATTAACGTATTTTTCAATACCTTTTCTAAAACTTGAAAGTCTTAAATATCTCTTTTCATCTGTTCTTTCATAACTATCTATTAAATTCGCTAAATCACTTAATATAGGATAATCTGTACTTTTAAATTTTGAATAATCTAACGTATCGTCATCAACGTCCATTCCAAAATTTCTGTATAGTTCTATTAATACTTCTGTTAATTCATTTGATGTATCTAAATCCATAGCAGGATACATTAATTTAAAACTAACCATTAATGAAGTAATATGATCTCTTAAAGGATTAATAACCTCTGCGTATTCCCCCATATCATCAACTTTTATAGATTGGTTAGGAACATCAAACATATTTTGCATATTCCCACCACGTTTAGTTGAGAATTTAAACCAACTACCACCTCTAGCTTTAAACGGTCTGCCAAATTCACCTTTAGGATCTATTACTAAAACATCAGTACCTAATGACTTTTTGCGCATCATATCTGCAAATAGATAAGTTGATTTTCCTGACCCAGATATTCCAACAACAAACATGTGCTTGTTTAATAATATTTCTGGATCAACTTTCACAATATTTCCAGTTGATCTGTTTTTTCCTACAATAACCCCATGATTCATAATTATTTCATTTTCATGGAACGGGAAGAAATAACTTAATGCTTTTGAACTTATCGTATTGCTAGATAAGTCTTTCACTTTATTATTTGCCAATGGTAAGTTACTATCAAAGGCTTCTTTACTTCTTAATCTAGGATAAGTAATTCGACCTACTATACTTAGTTCCGTCATAACTCTTGAAGTTAATGTTTCAAGTTCTTGTTCGCTCGTACCTACAACTGTTATAAGGATTTGCAAATCATACATTTTGGTTTCTTTTGTAGTTAGTTGTTGTAATGTTTTTGTTGCTGATTCAATTTCTGATCTAGCTTCTGCTTTTCTGTGTGCTTTATTGTTAGGGGCGTCAATTTTAATTTGATTTTCTTCAATGCTTTTAGATAATCCTTTTTTAATTTCAGAATCATCTATTTCAGAATAGAAATATGAAATATTAATATTGTCGCTCAATTCTGCTATACTTCTTAAATCTTCTGCTGATATTTGGCTTTTAAGACTTGTTACAACAAATGTTTTAGTATAATTATCACCTAACTGTACATAGTCTTGTTTTTCTTGTATTGAATCTGGCGACAATCTTTCTAACAATGAATTATTAGCTTCATTAAGTGAATCTTCTAATGTAATTTCATCTTCTACTTCTTTTTTTTTCTTGAATAATTTAAACAAATTTAGACCTCCTTATATCATAGAATTGTAGATTTTTGATGTTCTTTCCATTCTCTTTCAAATTCATCATTTTCTTCTACAGAGAAAGAAATATCATTCTTACTGCTAAGATTTTCAGTATCTATAACTTTAGCGTTTTGATAATCAATAGAGTAATGCAATAATTGTTCCAACCCTTTATTATCTAAAATTTCTGCACTTAATTTTAGTTGTGGTGGTAACATATCTTCAATGTCAGCTTTTAGTCTTTCAGTTAATTTTTCTAACACCTTTGCTGTATCTTCCTTATCACTAATTTTTCTTTTAACTACTACATAAGGTGACTTTGAAACCATCTTTTTATTTTTTTGAATATCATTCGTGAAATCTAAATAACTCTCACCAAACAATCTATCGTAATAGTTTTCAGTGTTATTAAAGGTTTCTCGGCATTCACTCACATATTCATCTAAATTGACAGGTCTAGTTTTATTAGTAATTTGCAAAGGGAATAGTTGCTTATCTAATTTTTTATTAAATTCTTCAAAAGAATTATAAATTTTTCTCTGATCTGTTATAGGGAGTCCTGTAACATTTAATGTACTAACTTTAATTACTTTAACTAAATAATCATCTAAGGTTTCATAACATTCTTTTGTTATGTTATATATGTTTAATTCTGAAATAATATCTTCCATAAAATCCTCCTTTGTTAAAGGGGTATTATTTTTATACTCATAGACCTTTTTCCTTTTAGAGTACTTCCAGTTATATAACATTTCGTGAAATAAATAAATGTTACTTCTTTCATAAGTTGGTGACGGGAACATAACAATTACAGCGACAATTACTGCTGGTAAAAAAGCTATTATAATTATTATTGTTCCAATAGGACTTAATATATTTACACCAAAAAATTTACTGAATATAACACAAATTATTATCCCTAAAAGTATAAAAGGAGAAACAATAACAATATCTTTAACTTTGAATAGCCAAAGATATTTATGTTTATCAACTTCCATATCTATTTTAGCTTCAAATTTTTCATCGTTATTTGCCATTTCTTCACCACCAATAATTTATAAACAAAGGCTTGTAGCCTTTGCTTATTTAGAAATAACTTTGAACTACAGAAACTATTATTCTTGCTAAAAGGAATACGATAAAACAACCAAGAATCGTCGGGAATGCACTTTTAAATTTTTCTTTTGATGATTGACTACCAAAAGCGCCACCGATAGCACAAACTACAATACCAAGTGTAAAAACAATTACACCCACCGAAATAACACTGTTTAATAAATCACCAAACATTTCTCTTAGCGGATCAAATATCTGTTCCATAAAATCCCTCCTTTACTTATTGGTTAATTTTATTGTACCATTTTACTCATAGAATTACAACAAAATACATGTAATTTTTTAGGTATTTTTTAAAGGTATTTTATTTATTTAATAGGGATTTAATGCTATAATTACATGTATAAATTTATTTATATTTAATTAAAAAAAGGAGGGATTTTTTGGCTAAAAACAAAAAACCAGTCACTTTAAATCTAAATAAAAGCACAGTCGATAAATTAGATTTAATTAGAAAGCAATCCAAAGTTCATACTACACGTACCATGCTAATTGAAGATATATTAGAACAATTTGTCAAAATGCAAACCAAATTTAAAAACTTTGATTGAGAAGTAGAAATCTACTTCTCAATTTTTTTCACTAATTCACTAACAGACTTGATATTATTCTTAGATATAACGGATTTAGCAAGATATGTTACATCTTCGCCATTAACCTTAACCCTTTTTTCATGCTCTACTAATATTTCATACGTATAAGGTTTTAAAATTTTACACCATATTGATCCACCACTTATATAAGACAACAAAACCTCTTTATTTTCCATTTCTTGATAAGCATTTTTTGAATATTGTACTTTTTTTTCCGACATTGTAATTCTCCTTTTTATTTACTTTAATTTATAAAATAAACTGTTAATTATCCCCATTTTATAATCAACTCTTTTTTGAAATTAACTACTTCCTCAATATTTGCTAGCTTTTTATTTATAAATTTTTCAGTATCATCAAAGATTAGCTTCTGTTCTTCAACTTCTAAATCATTAAATTCAGTATTACACATATTATCTATTTCATTTTCTAGTTGCTCATACGCATTTATATCATTATCATATTTTTTATGTGCTAATTTTAGGAGTTTATTTATTATCTCGTTATAATGCTGATTCTCATTTTCGGATAATTCAATTTGTTGCTTATTATTTTTATTTTTTAGCCAATCTGGTGTCTTTTCTCTATTATTCATAGATTTATTTCTATTTGTTTTAGATTTTATTTTGAAATTTTTAGCTTCTTCCAATGTTTCAATGCCTTCATTTTTCCAAACTTCCAAAATACTTTTAATATATTTCTTAGGATAATCAGCGTTATTAGAAGAATATTCTATAGCATATTCAATAATATCATCAGTGAAAGGTTTAAATATAGTTTCTAATTCTTTTTGATAGCTCTTAGTTACTTGTATATTGAACTCATTTTCTAATTTTTTAATTAATTTTAAAGCATTACTACTACTACTTGTATTTTGTTTTTCAGTTGTAGTTGTATCATTCAATTTAGTTTCATTAAAATCAGTATTACTAAATTCAGTATCATTTATTCCCACTGTGTGTGATTCTGGATTCCCACTGTGTGTGATTCTGGATTCCCACTGTGTGTGAATCCTTGCCACTACTGACTTCAAGGTCAGTTTCTTCACTTTCTATTATATATATATCATCTTGGCTAATAGCAGGTTTTAATAAATAAGAAATATTAGGTTTATTTAAACCTTGTCTTTTTTGAATTAAAAGTTCAGCTTCTATTAATTCTTTTTTAACAGTAGTAACGTGGTTTTTACTTATATTTAGAATTTCTGCTAATTTTTTATCTGTATATATAAAGAAAATTCTACCTGACTGGTCTACCCATTTATTTTTAATAGATAATTCAAGACGATCTTGTAAAATAGAATAAGCAATTTTACTATCGTTTTTTAATTTTATATATTTTGGATTCGTAAAAAACACTTTCGGTAGACGATAAAACTTTTCTTGATAGTTTTCTTGAATAGTAAAATATTGATTTGACATAATAAAAACCTCTTTCCTTTTTGTTGGTAAGAGGTGATAAAACGATTGCATTTATAATTAGTTTTGTGTAGGATTTTAATACTTGCAAGTTTCAATTCGCATGTTTATAATAGAATTATAAATAAAAACAAAACTAAATTCGATAATCGATATATCACCAATTGGTTGGCATTTACTTCTTGCCGGAAGTAAATGCTTTTTTTTGTATAAAATAATCATAACACTAATAAATAAGAATCTCATTAATATTCTGATTTTTTCTATGGTTTAATCATAACATTATGTATAGACGAATTAAAGTAAAATATTTACTTGTTAGTTAATAAGTTTTCTTGTGAGTTATTCTTAATAAGAAAGCAGTCTACTATAATGAAATATAGACCATAAATGAAAGGGCAAAATATTATGAAAACCAATAATAGTACAAGAAAATTACATAAATATATTTGCTTAGAATTAAAACATCAACGTACACTTAAAAATTTAAAACAAGACAGAGTAGCATTTGAACTTGGTTTTTCGCCCGCATATCTTTCTAATCTTGAAAATGGAAAAAGAGAAACTACTTCATTACTGACCTACTTAAAGATTTCGGACTATTATAATATAGATTTTAATATAATTGTAAAAAACGCAATAGAGAAGCTCAAATTAGATGAAAACGCAGAAATGTGATATTCTAATTTTACATCATTGATCAAAAAGGGCAGAAGTTACTAATAACTTCTACCCTTTTTTTATTTCTTCTTCATGAATTTATATTTGAAAGTTGTATCATCATCTTTAATGATTAAAGTATCATTATCACCAAATTCAATATTAGTTTCTAACATTGGTGATGTTTTATCAAAGTATTTACTTTGAGGTTTTTCATCATAAAAATTTATTTGTGTTTCTTTATCATCTTTAAAATTAAAATATTTATAAGCTAAATGATCACTTGATTTAATATTATTTTTTTCTATTTTCATTTCATTACCAAATTCTTCTGCAGTCGCTTGATCTTGGGATATCCATGTACCTTGTAGTTTATCATGGTTGCTTTTGCCACATGCCGTTAATACTAAACAAGCTATTGAAAACATAAGCACACCTAAAATTAATTTTTTCATTAGCTCACCTCTATCTTGAAATACCTTTACTTTTATCGCTTTTATCTCTATTATTTCTTTCGCTGCTGTCATTTTGTTTGTCTTGTATATAATTAGTATTGTTTATCCTATTACTTTGGTTAAGGCTTGTGTATGCATTGTTATATGATTTGTTTCTTATAACTTGATTACTACCAGACAGAGCTTTATTATTATTTGCTTTTTGAGTATTAATAGTATTTGCATTTGCTCTAGCGTCTAAAACATTTTCATCATCTTTATTTAAAAATGCGTTATTTTTGCCTTGTTCTTCTACAATCTTCCACATAATATCTTTTGAATATAGATTATCTAATGATTTAGATTGTTCTTTTCTATTTTTAAGACGTTCTTGATCTTTATTATTAATATCTTTTAATTCATCTTTATGATCGTTCATGAATTTTTGATTGTGACTATATAATTTTTTATTTGCCATTTTTTCAAATAATTCTTGTTCAATATCATTTTTATCTAAATTATTCGTTTTAGCTTCGTATAACTGTTGTGTTAGTTGTTGATATTGTTTATTAGAATCTTCTATTTTTTGTTCGTATCTATCTACATTAAATATATTGTTTTTAACATCTGCTTGTAGTTCATATTTAGATGTAGTATCTACAATATTTTCTTCTAAATAATTCAACTTTTGAGTATTATCTAAATATTGCTGTGATAAAATTTTATCATCATATATATTGTTATTTGAATTGTATAAATACATGTTTTCTTGTTTTTCATATAATTCTTTATAAACTTCTTTTATTTCTTCATTAGATAAATTTTCATATTTAGATTCTAAATTATCGACGCTATTTAACTTATCAACCTTTTCCAATTCATCTAATTTATCTAGTTCACTCATAGCAGTTTTAATATCAGATACTTCATTTCTTCGTTCTTTGTTTTCATTCATAACATAAGCATTAAAATAACTACCGCGTTCTACAACTTCGTGTAGGTCGTTGTAGACCTCTTGTTGCTTTTCCATGTAAATCACCCCTATCTTGTCATTTTAGGTTTCTTTTTAGGCTCTCTATCATCACTGTGAGTCTGTTGTTGTTTTTGTGATTCTTCATGAAGTTTATCCATTTTTTTAAACATGTCATTATTTTTAATTTTATTAGCTTTACTATTTTGATTAGATATTTTTGTTTCTTCTGTACGCTGTTCTTTAAAACCAATTTTATCTAAGCGATTCATTTTGGAAATATCTTTATTACTTTGTTTAATAATACCATTTAATTTTTCATTTGAAGTTTCTAATTTTATAGGCGATATCGATTTTTTTAAATTAATATAATCATTACGATATTCTTTTAATTTAGGATTATCTTGTTCAAGTTGTTTAATAATTAAATTATTATCACGTTCTTTTATCATGCTAGGTGTGTCTGCTCTATTATTATAATGATTGTTCATATCTTTTAAATAATTATAAACTTCTGCTTTTTGATTATCAGTTAAATCTTTAGTTACATGTTTAGGATCAAAATCAACATTAATTTGCTTTGAATTTAGCGTATTATTTACATATTCATTTCTAATAGAACTTTGTTTGTTATAAGAATTATTATCTTGTTCAGCTTTATTAACATAGTCTTTTAGTTCAATATATTCGCTGTTTAATTTAGTCATTATAGAATCAGAATCCGATTTCAATAATTCATTTTCGTGTTTTTTTCCTAATTCTTTTACAGAATTAACAACATTATCTATATCTTTAACGAATTTATTTTCGGTATTCCATTGTCCTAAGTCTTTAAAGGTTTGATGAATATCTTCTGCTTTTACTTTGATATTTTCAAAATGTTGTTTAACAGAATTGATAGCATTATCAATTTTAGAATTAATCATATATTCTTTTAAATCTTCTTTTAACGTTGTTTTATTTTTTTCTAATCTACTTAAAGTTTCTTTGTAATTATTTTCTTGATCCACTTTGGGTAGTAAACCAATTACATTCTTTTCAAGTTCAACTGATTTTAATTTTTGTATTTTAGTTTCTTCGGTTTTATTATTTGAAATATGATCATTAATTTCATTTTTATGGATATTTACATTAGGTTGATAATTTCCAATTTCTTTAGATAAATAATCGTTTGTATTTTTAATAGCATATAATTTCCTTATATCTTCATACAGACCATGTCTATTATTATTCAATCCATTTTTATTTAAAACTTTTTCGTAAACAGTTTCTTTTTTATAACTTTGAAGTTCGCCATTAGCTTTTTTGTAATGATCCTCATTTTCTAATTTATAGGAAGCATTATTTATTTCATTTTCAATTTTGTTATATAAGTCTACAGTATCCTTATAGTTTAAATTTAAATTATCCATAACATTCTTAGCTTCTGACAAATTTTCTTCATTACTTTTTTCATTAATAAAATCTTCTATTGTTCCATAAGGATTATTAGGATGTTTTCTATTATCTTCAAGAGATTTTTCTAATATTGATTCATCAATATAATTATTGTTAACCTCGATTTGTGAAAAATCTTTTGAATCAATATAATCGTATGCATTGAGATTAATAACATTTAAATCTTTTTCAAATTGTTTTTTTTCTTCTACAGAAGATAATATAGAATGAGAATTATTATTTGTATCAATAACATTTAATTCAACTGTATTTGAAAATATTGTAGCACTTTGATTTTTCAAATCTTCAATGTTTAATTTTTTTGTTTCCCCAGATAAATCCTTATATTGAATTGATTCAAAATTACTCAATTCTAATTCGTGACTATTTTTACTATCTTGAGTAATATTATTTTGTATTTGATCTACGATATATATTTCTTCTTCATAGTCATATTCACTTAAAATATCTTCATTCAATACTTTATTTAAATCATTAGAATCAATAACGTATTTTTCTTGAGCATTTGTCAATTGTAATTTAACCGAATTATCTTCTTTTAAATCTGCATTAGTCAATGAAATATCATAATTTTCTAAATCAATATGTTTAAGTTTATCGAGCCGATTCATAATTCTTTCAACATTTGATACTTGTTCATAAGCATTTGAAAAGACATCAAGTTTTGATCTTATATCTTTTAAATTATTGTTATAATATTCATTCCAGTCACCGTATTTAAAATTTTCTACATTTAAGAAAAACTGATCTCTATTTCTAAGTTCTTCTGGGAAATCTAAATCATTAATTCTGAATTTAGCAATATCAGAATGATAACTATTCGATAGTTCTGAATTGTTATAATTATTCTCATTTATTTCTGTAATGTTTGACATAAAAACCTACCCCTTTTTAAACTTATTCGGTTTATTAGCATTTACATAGTTTGCAAATATTTTTAAAAGTTCTTCGGTTTCGTCTGGCGTTAAATCTTCGGCTTCAAAATATTTTTCTAATAAAGCGCCCTTTCTAATTAATCTATGCGCCCTTTCTTTTCTATCAATATTTTTCAATCTATTTCTTTGAAGTTTAGCACGTTCAATTTGTGCTTCGGTTTTTCTAATTCTTCTAAATTCGTCCATACTATCACTCGTTAATTATTAGTTTGTTTTTTATTTAAAACTGTTCTGAAACTTCTTTATCCTCAATGTTTTCTGTTTCATTTTCTGAATTAATATCGTCAATATTATTATCAATATTTCCTTCTGTTTGATTCAATTTCTCTACAACTTCATCAATGATTGTATATAAGTCATCTACAGAATCTAATTCATCAATATCAATACTATTCATGATATGGTCGCCTATATTTTTTGCTAATTCTTCTTCTTGCTTTTTCTTTTGTTTTTTTAGTTCTTCGATTTGTTGTTCAATTTTGCTTAGTTTATTTATATCTGTTTTTTTGATTTTAGCCATATTTAAAACTCCTTTAATTCTAATTTATTTATTATATTGTAATTGTAACATAAACCATTGGATAAGTCACTATATTGTGGTATAATAAAGCCAGTTCGTAAGACACTGCCCATTTACATGCAAACTTAAAAAGTTGGCATATGGGCATAGTTCTAAAGTGATTATAGTTCCCGCAGGGGCGAAAGGAGGTAAGGTCATGTCACAAGGTTATTTCATGTTAAGAATTAATAATATTTCAAGAGCTTCAAAAAATATTGTAGCTTCTGCTTCATATCGTTCTGATGAAAAATTATACAGTGAAAGAACAGATGAAGTAATCAAATTTAAAAATCATTCTGTTAAACCAGAAAGCATGATACTTACTCCTAATAACGCACCTAGTTGGGCAAGTAATCGTGAACGTTTATGGAACGAAGTTGATAAAATAGAAAAACAGAATATAAAAACAGACAACCCTAGATTAGCCAGAGAAGTATTAATAAGTTTGCCTAATGATATAGAAAGAGAAGTGCAAACTGAAATGACTAAATCTTTTGTAGAAGATGAATTTGTTTCTAAAGGTATGGTTGCTGATGTTTCTATACACAGAGATGATTCAAATAATCCTCATGCTCACATACTTTTAACTCAAAGACCTTTTAAAGAGGATAAGACTTGGGGGAATAAAACAAAAACAAGAACGAAATATGATGAAAATGGTAATCCAGTTTTAAATAAAAATGGTAATAAAGTTAGAGAACAAGTTAGATTTGGTGAATTAGATTATAATCAAATTCGTAAGAATTGGGAAAATAAATTAAATTTTATTGCTGAACGTGAACAGAGCAATAGAACATATGATAGTCGTTCTTTTGAAAAACAAGGTAAGGAAGAATTAGCCCTTGTACCTTTATCAAGAGAAGAATATAGAATTGAAAATAATGAAAAAAAACGTTGTGAAAAGTTAGGTTTAGAATATCAACCAGTAACGTATTATGGTCAAATCAATAAAGAGATTCAAGACTATAATCAAGGTTTAATCAATGAAGTTAAACGCAATGAAGAAAATGAAAAAATGCAAAATGCTTTCAATGATCTAGTAAGTAAACATTCAGATAAACTTGATAATAATTCAGAGGAATATCAAACATTATTTGAACGTTATAAAGGTCATGTAGGTTATAGAGAAGCTAAAGAAACAATTATTAATACACATGAAACAGGCTCAACATTTGGTCGTAAAAACCAAAATGATTTACTTAAAAATCAATTAAAAGAAAAGTATCTTGATTATGTAGTTGCCAATTATGAAAATGGAAATAATGTTGCGAAATTTGGTTTTAATAAAGATAAATTTGATGAAGAAATGACAAATGAATATTCTAAAGTAATGCAAGACAGAAGTAATATTAACAGCAAAGAAAATAAACGATTAAACTTATATGATTCAGCTAAAAAAGTAATGCAAGATAGCAAAAATATGAATAATGAAATTGTTAAATCAATGTATTCTAATTCATACAATAAATTCACTGATGATGAAAAAGCATTTATCGTAGAAGAAGCACATAAAGGAAACTTTATTAAATCATCTAAAGTAGAAAAACTATTTAAAGAAAACAGTAATATACCTGCTACATTGACAGTTAAAGATCAATATACTAAAGCAAGTAAAGATATATACTTTAGTCAAAATACAATTAATAATAGCAATTCAAATGATAAAGATAGCATTACAAATATACATGTTGAAAAAGCATTTATTGAAACTAAAGAAAATGAGCTGAAAGAACTCAAACCATTTATTGATGATAAATTAATGAATGAATTATCTCATAATAACTTTAAAAAAGTTGAAGATTTATCAGAGTATAGTAAATCTCAATTAATCATTTCTTTAGAGAAATATGACAATGTAAATCAAGATGAAGTTGTTAATAAACATATCAATAAGTTTAATGAACGTGAAGATGAAATAACTAAAGACAAACCAGATGAAAGACATGTATCAACTAACATTAATAATCAAGCATTAAATATTTTAAGTGCTTATGTAAATGAATTGGAAAATCAAAACAACCGTTCAAACAGTAAGAAAAAGAAAAAGAAAAAACAACAAAACGAGCAACAACATAGATAGAATGGAGGAATAGTATGTTTGGTAAAAAAACAAAAAAACACTTTGGTATTAAAATATTAATAGCATTTTTAGTTTCTATTATACCAACTTATTTAGTAAGTACACTTGGCGTTATGTATCTTAATAAAGATACAAACAAGCCTAATATAAATGAATATACAGATTATCTTAGTAATTTTAATTTAGTGATAGATAGAACATTTGAATTGTTCCCACCTTATACTCCCCTACTTTTAATGGGATTATTTACTATTGCTATTTGTTATTTAATTCAAGGTATATTGTTTGAAGAAAAAGGCTATGAAGAAGCTGATGACGTTGGTATTCATGGTACTTCAAAATGGGGAAATCCAGATGAATTAAGAAATGGTAAAACTTTAGCAAAAAAAGGTAATAGTAACTATGGAAATAATCTAAAGAAAAACTTAGATATGGAAAATGGCTATATTTTAGGTAAAGTTCCAGACAAAAAAGGCTTAACTATCATGCACGATAATACAGATGTTGATAACCAAAATGTAGTCGTTCTTGGATCAAGTGGTGCAGGTAAAACACAATCCTATGTAATACCAAATATCATTAATGTTAAAAACAAATCTATTATTGTGACAGATCCTAAAGGCGAATTATTTGAATTAACATCACAGTTAAAACGAGATCAAGGTTATAAAACTTATCAAGTTGACTTTGTTCATTTTAAACAAGCAAAATATAATCCACTCTATTATGTAGAAACTGCATTAGATGCTCAAAAAATTGCAAATACAATCATCACTAACTTTGAAAAAGGTGGTGAGGGTGGCAGTGGTCAATTCTTTAAAAATTCTGCTACAAATATTCTTTCTGCATTAATTGTGTATGTTAAAACAGAGTATGATAAAGACGAAGCAAATTTAGAAAAAGTTGTTGATGTTTATGATGAACATGTTCAAGATGAAGAACACTTTTTAAAATGGGTTGATACAATACCTAAGTCACACCCTGCTAAAGATCTATTGAATAGTATTAAAGAATTAACAGATGTTACCAGAAAATCTGTTACTTCTACATTAAGTAATGGTTTTAGTTTATTTAAACTACCAGAAGTAAAATCAATGACTCAAACAAGTGATTTTGATTTTGAAGATTTTATTGAAGAAAAAGCGATTTTATATGTTAAATTGTCTATGGAAGATAACACATTCGCCCCATTAACTTCTGTATTCTTTAACCAAATGTTGAATATATATTATCAAATTGCACAAGAATCACCAGACAATAAGCTCAAACGTAAAGTAGTATTTATGTTAGACGAATTTGCCAATATTGGTAAATTAGATAACTATTCAAGAGTATTAGCAACTTGTAGATCGTTAGGTTTAAGTATGCATACAATCATTCAAAATAAGGCTCAATTAGAAGATAAAAAAATGTATGGAAAAGATGAATCACTAGCGATTTTATCTAACCATGATACAACTGTTTTATTAAGAGCTAAAGATACCGATACTGTAACTACAAAATGGTTTAGTGAAGCATTAGGCGATACAACAATTTCACAAAAGAAAAATGATATGACTAAAAGCAAAGGTGGTATCTCTAAACAAATTGGGGATAATTATTTAAAACGCCCTTTAATGACACCTTCTGAAATTGCTGGATTGAGTAAAAAAGAATGTATTGTTTTAATTTCAGGACATGATCCCCTATTTTTAGATAAAGCATTTCAAGGTGAAGTATATCCAAACTTAATAACTAAAAAAGTAAAAGAAAACGGTAAAATTAAGTTTAAGTATAATTACGATAATATAAGAGAAAGTCTTGGTTATACTGATCCAGTTATGAAAGAAGAAAGTTATAATGTAGAAAAACAAGTAACATTTAGTGAAATACGAGATGTGAAGCACCAAAAAGAAGATGAAACAAACAACACTAAAGCGCATGAAATGAATCGAGAACAAGATAGTAATGAATCTACAGAAAATCCAAATAATAAATCAAATGATAATAAAAAATATAAATTGAATAAGTCATTTGATGATGTATTAAATAGATCTGGTATGAAAAATGAAATTGAAAAAGTAAGCGAGAGCATAGCAGAAAGTTACTTAAACGGTGATGATAGCATGGCTAATTTACTCAAAGAAACTAAAGATAGTTTGATTGAACATGCCAATGAAGATGATCAGAATCCATTTAATGAATTAGACGAAGATGATAAAGATATAACTGTAGAAGCAACAACTAAAGAAAGTGTTAATAAGTTCAAAAATCAAGCAATTAGTAATTCTGATGACATAGATTTACCTATGTAAAATGTAGCCCCTATTTTTAAGGGGCTATTATTATTCGTTTATATTCGTCTATATTATAGACGAATATATTGAAAAATGATATAATATAACTATATTGAAAATGGAGGTATGCCATATGACGACAGTTATTTTAGCTGAAAAACGCAGTCAAGGAATGGATTATGCTAAAGCATTAGGAATCAAAAAACAGCAAAATGGATATGTTGAATTAGATAGCGATATTGTAGGAAACGCAATTGTTACATGGGCAATGGGTCATTTAGTTGAATTAAAATTACCTAAGGACTATAAAGATCCGGTCAATACATGGAATATTGATAATTTACCTTTCTTCCCTACTCAATTTGAATATAGTGTATCTAAGTCAAAGGCAAGTCAATTTAATGTAGTTAAAAAGTTATTGAATGAAGCTGATACCATTATAAATGCTACCGATTATGGTCGTGAGGGATCAAATATATTTTATTCTATATTGCGATTAAGTGGTGCAAAAAATAAAAATATCAAACGCTATGCCAATAGTTCCCTTGTACATGAGGATATTAGAAAGAAATTCAAACAATTAACTGATAATAAAGTCGATTTAAACATGTATAAGGAAGCAAATACAAGGCAAATTAGCGATTATTTAGTTGGTATGAATCTAACTTCCCTATACACTAATATATTCAGAAATAAGGGCTTACAAGACGTATTTTCAATAGGTCGTGTACAAACCCCTACTTTGTTTATGATTTATGAAAGACAAAAAGAGATAGAAAACTTTGTATCAGAGCCTTTTTATGAATTAAAGGGTAATTTTGAATCTGTTAATGGTAAGTATGAGGGAAAAGCTAAAATCAAAACAAAAGATAAAGAAGAAATTAAGCGTTTAATTGAAGATCATAATTTGAATGAAGCAAACAACGGTACAGTTCAAAAATTGGAAACTAAAGAGAAAAAACAAGGCGCACCTAACCTATTTTCATTATCTGGTTTACAAAAGAAAGCTAACGCAATGTTTAAATTATCTTCAAAAGAAACTTTAAATGTAGCTCAAAGTTTATATGATAAAAAAATATTAACATATCCTAGAACTGATACCCCTGCTATAACACAAAGTGAATTTGATTACTTATTGGATAAATTAGATGAATACAAAGCATTTTATCAACATAACTTTGAAACAATTTATGATAAACCTAGAAAACCCTATGTTGTTGAAGCAATCGAAGAACATCACGCGATTATACCAACTTCAAAACTACCTAGTAAGGAAGAAGTTAGTAAATTAAATAAAGAAGAAAAACAAATACTAGATTTAGTTATTTCAACTACCCTATCAATGTTTGCTAATGATTATATTTATGATGAAACTAAAGTTGAAACAAATGTAAACGAAGTTATATTCCATACAACTGGTAAAATTGAAACTAATATCGGTTGGAAGTCGTTGTTTAGCAAAACTAAATCGGAAGAAGATACCAAAGATGAAGAAAAAACAGCGAAGTTACCACAATTACAGGAAAATGAAGAAGTGAAAGCTAACGTTGTTCAAACAGAGGGCAAAACACAGCCCCCTAAACTATATACAGACGGACAATTAATAGCAATGATGGAAACAGCAGGTAAACAATTAGATAATGAAGATCAAGCAATTTTGAAAGAAACAAATGGATTAGGAACAGAAGCAACAAGGGCTGATACAATTCAAACATTACTAGCCAGAGAGTACATCAAAATGTCTAAAAATCGTTATTACGTTACGCCTAAAGGCGAAATGTTATGTACTGCCGTACAAAATACGCTATTAGCAAGCCCTAGCATGACAGCTGAATGGGAAAAACGATTAAAACAAATCGGCAAAGGTGAAGCTGATAAAGATAGCTTTGTGAAAATGATTAAACAATTTATTCAAAAAGAATTATCACTTAAAGAAGAAAAGCAAAATAATGCTAAAATAGGTGATTTAGCCAATCAAGTACAAGAAGAAAAAAATATTGCTAAGTGTCCTAACTGTAATCAAGGACAAATTCAAAAACGTGGTAAGGCTTATAAATGTACTAATTGCGATCAGATTTTCTTCGGAAACTTCTTTAAGAAGAAACTAAGTGAAAATCAAATCAAAGAAATAATTACTAATGGTAAAACTAAGAAGAAACTTAAATTACCTAAAAAAGACGGTAGTAGTTATGAAGCATATTTAAAACTAGAAGATGATAAAAACAAAGGAATTAAAAAATATGCAGTTTCATTTGAATAATAACATTAAGGAAATATTTCATATCATAGCTTTTACAATTATTGGTATAGCTATATTTGAAGTTTCATTGCAAATAAAATTCATAGCAGATAAATTAAATTTCACTTTGGGGTATCTATTAGCAATAAGCATAGTTATTATTCTATATTCAAAGTATATTAAGTATATTAAGATCTATAAAATGTTAAATATAAAATATTTACGCCCTATTATACTTACATGGGAAACAAAATATTTAATATTAGCATTTGGAATACTTATTCATGAAACACTAACAAACTTATTAGCGTCTAATAATAAATCATGTAACCAAACTAATATTGAAAAAGATGAGGTCAGTTTATACACTAGCTTACTAGAAAGTGGATTGTCTGCCCCGATAATTGAAGAAATAATGTTTAGAGGTGTATTATTTATCATAATACTTACAGTTTCTAACTATACTTTCAAAAGAAGTAAGAGAAATTTTGATGCATTAGGAATTAGTGTATACTTCCTCTTTTCTTCTATATTTTTTGGATATATACATGTGGCTAAATGTACAGATATAGAAAACATTGGTGGATATTTAGCTTCTGGAATAGCTTTTACACTGGTGTTTTTAATGACTAGAGATATTAAAATACCAATAATTCTACACATGTTGACAAATTTGATTGTAAATTTAAATAGACATGATTATGAATATATCACATCATTAATATCAATGACTTTTTGGGGAATTATGATATTTATTGTTGTAAGGGCTTTTTTATTCAAAAGGTCTAAAGCTAGAAAAGATATAAAAAATAAGATTTATTACTATGCTTACAAAATGGATAAATACTATGGGAAACACAAAATAAATAAAATTAGAAAAATTAAAAAGAAAAAGTAACATTAAGGAGTGAGTCTATTTGCTATTGATTTAAGCGAATAGGCTCACATTTTATTATCAAAATGCAATCGCCACACTTGAGTCACTTACAAAGTGATTCATCATCAGAAATCAACGCACAAGTTCTACACGCTATGTACGTTGCTTTCTTGTGATTCATGCACGATCAAGCCAGTTCAATCGGTTAAAACGCTACACATAACC
>ERZ1023508.190-NODE-190-length-25394-cov-10.664825_pt1 | contig 25394 bp, 28 predicted proteins | sample MGYA00380548_ERZ1023508 | MGnify/ENA primary metagenome ERZ1023508 (study PRJEB33173, sample SAMEA4830311) | metagenome | study: EMG produced TPA metagenomics assembly of the PRJEB25223 data set...
GCTTGTATATTTACAGATGGTATAATACTAGAGTCGCCTATCTCTCAGGCGTCATATTTAGACGCAGAGAGGAGGTGCAGAAAATGATATTCTTGTTCACATCATGACCACGGCAGCAAGTGGTTGCATTGTCACATTCTTTGCGTATTGGCTTCGCAAACGTGATGATAAGTAAAATAGGCGACTAAGCCACACCAAAAAAACCTCACTATTCTCAGTAGTGAGGGGTTTGGTGCATCAAATGCAGATATTCTTGTTAAATATATTATAACATCATAGTGGATAGGAATGCAAAACTATACAATCTAACGTAAGAAAGACAAATAAACATAATGGATGTGATTTCAATTTGAATATAATAGAAGGTGAGAACAGAATTATAGGTGTTTTAAAATTTATATCACCTAAATATAGCAAAGATTTTGAAAATGATTATTTATATTTTAATAGTCTTAAAACTTTTCAAAAAATTGAACATGAAGATATAGGAGATGAACTTGAAGGAGTTATTTCTGATAAGTGGGTGGATATAAATAGTTCAGAAGATTCAATAGAAATGTATTTCCAACGTTTAGATGATCCATATGCCCAAGTTAATAAGGTAAATCTAAAAGAAGTCATATTCAAAAATACTCCGAATATAAATAAAGATTTTAAAATTTGTTGCTTTTCTATAATAAGAGAGAGCGATTTAGTGAAGATGGATGATGGTATTTATAAGCTGTCGCAGAAATTCATAAATGAAATAAATGGTATACTTGATAATAGAAATATTTATATAACTATTGATTTTGAGCACTTTAAAAATAGGTTACTTAAATACTTTTCAGAAAATGATATATTTTTTAAAGGGGATATTGTTGAATACTTCAATGAGAAACATCCACTATTTTATAAAATAGAAAATAAGGAAGAACTGACATTTGAAGATATTGTTAAAGTTAGTTTTTGTAAATCTAATAAATATGCCAATCAAAAAGAATATAGAATTTTAGCATATAAACTGAAAGGAAATAAAATCAAAATAAACGGATTATATAATGAATTTTTTCAGTTAAAAGGCTTAGAACAATTAGCTATCAAATTTTATACAGAAGAAGAATATAAAGATATGTTAAGTGACTGATTTAAGTAAACCCTAATCATACCGATATAGTAGTTGAATTTATAATGACTCAAACGTATGATTTGGGTGTATATTAATTATGGAGTGAAAATAAATGTCGGCTATGCGAGGGTATTATCCATGGATCAAAATTTAAAAAGACAACTGGATAATTTGAAAACGTTTGGTGTGAAAAACATTTACAGAAAAACAGTCTGGGGAATCTATTAAAAATAGATTGTTATTTCAATAATTTCTTAGTTTTGTGAGGGTGGAAGATGAGGTTGTAGTGTAGTCATTTGATCGTTTAGGCCTTAATTACGATGAAGTGATCAAGACAGTTAATTATTTAAAAGACAAATAAGTTTAATTAATGATTACTAGCATACCTACGATGAATGATGAGATTGGCAATTCATTATTAGATAAATTTATGAAAAATCTATTTATTCATATATGAGCAATGGTTTCAGAACAAGAACGAAATGAAGTAAACGTAGACAAGCACAATGTATTAAAGTCGCGAAAGACAAAGGGTTATATAAAGGCCGTTCATTACTTTATTCGCCGAATTGTAAAGATTCTCAAAAACGTATTATTTATTATCGTGTTGTAGAAATGTTAGAAGAAGGCCAAGCAATTAGTAAAATTGCGAAAGAGGTTAATTTAACAAGGCTAACAGTTTATAGAATTACGATATTGTTTTGATTTTATAAACTTTTCTTCAATGCCTCCCAAAATAAATGATAATAACCTATTATGATATTTTAATAATAAAGCAAGAAAGAGAGAAAATACAATCTCCCTTTTTTATATTCCTCTTCCCATTAATATACGATTAATACACTTCTTTATAGCAAACGACTGTTAAAGTATATAGAACCTCCGAATGTTTGAGTAATTGAATGATAGATGTCATCATCTGGCAATCGGTCTTCTCTTCCTACTGTCCGTTGCACATATGTATTACGTCCTATCTGATGAGGTGTTAGGTATTCTGCATGTACTTCTTGCGGCCTTTGTGATTCGTTCAATCCACTTGTTCATGCGGTATTTGTATATACTATATTGGCTTTCCCTCTAAAATATTTTATATGTATTTAGTAATAAAATTTGCTATTCGCTGTAATCAAAAGAAAACTAAGCAACTTTTACATTGCTTAGTCATTCTTCAATTTATTTTACTCTTCTTCTTGTTCTTTAATGAATTGTTCTATTTCTTTAATTTCTTCTCTTTCATCTTCATATTCAGGAATCATACCGAATTTTTTGTATTCATAATAACGTTCTCTAGCTAAAGGTCCAAATTCTGAATTTTTCCAATCGATATAAGCAAAGGCCACGTTTAATTTACCTTCATTGGTAAAATCAAATTCACATGATGTCCATGGCTCTTGATTATTTTCTATAAATAGCTCTCGGAGTCTATCAAAATTTTCGTAAAGTTCGTCTGATAATTCATCAAATATTCTTTCAGAAACATTATAATCATCTGGAATACTAGTATAGTAATGTATGTCGTTACTGTCGGGTTGGATGAAATTTAAAAAAACTTCGCCACCCTGGTCATCTATATATGCCATTGTATATACTCGTTCCCATTCCACAGGAATCATTTCATTAATTTTACTTGCGATTTGTTGATACATTTCGTTTAATTTTTCTTCAAATTCCATTTTTCTCACTCCTAAATATTTTCTGTTGAATACAAACGCTCTTCTCCATTAATTTCACAACTAACGTCAAATTTATTAGGCCTTTGACTATTCTCGCTATATTTCACTTCAATTTTAATATTTTTTACTTCTTTTCCCTTTTTAATTGCTTTTTGCTATTCTTTCTCCATCTTATACCATTGACCGTTCTCTTTAAATAAGCGGTTGATGTATTTACTTTGTGGGACGAGATTGTCTATATTTTTAGAACCTCCGAATGCGCGCACAATTAAATGACCGCCATCATCATCTGGCAAACGACCTTTTCTTCCAACTGTTCGTTGTGCATATGAATTACGTCCGCCATCTAAAAATGATAGGTCATCCGCATATTCTTCTTTAATACGACCTTTGTGATCCGTGCGATACACATGTCCATGTGGTGTTGTATATTCGATGTTGGCTTTCTCTCTAAAATATTTTATATGTATTTAGTAGTAAAATTAAAATTTACTATTCGTTGTAATCAAAAGAAAACTAAGCAACTTTTACATTGCTTAGTCGTTCTTAACTTCATTTTATTTTTCTTCTTGTTCTTTAATGAATTGTTCTACTTTTTTCACTTTATTTATCGCATATTCTTTTTCTGGTACAATACCGAATTTTTTGTATTTGTAATAATTTTCTTGAGCTAAAGGTCCAAATTCTGAATTTTCCCAATCAATATAATCAAAGGACACGTTTAATTTACCTTCATTGGTAAAATCAAATTCACATGATGTCCATAGTTCTTGATTTGACTCTCTGAATAATTCTCTAAGTTTTTTAAATTCGTCATAAAGATTACTCCATAAATCTCTAAACATTTCTCTTGATACATTATAGTCTTTAGGTATATTTGTGTAATAATTCAACTCATCACTTTCAGGTTTAGTATAAAAGAAGACAACTTGCCCACCTTCTTCACCGATATAAGCTATTGTATATACCTTTTCCCATTCTGTTGGTATCATTTCATTGATTTTATTCGCTATTTCTTGATACATTTCATTTAATTTTTCTTCAAATCCTTTTTTCTTATTCCTAAATATTCCAAATATATCTCTCATATGCCTTAGTCACCTTTCACTTCATTTTACTCTTTTTCTTGTTCTTTAATGTATTGTTCTATTTCTTTAATTTCTTCTCTTTCATATTCATATTCAGGTACAATACCGAATTTTTTGTATTTGTAATAATTTTTTCTAGCCATAGGACCGAAATCCGAATTTTTCCAATCGATATAATCAAATGACACGTTTAATTTACCTTCGTTATTAAAATCAAATTCACACGATGTCCACGGCTCTTGATTGTCTCCTTTAAAACTCTCTCTTAATTTGTCAAATAAACCAAAAAGGTCGTCCCATAAATCACTAAAAATTTTTTCAGATACATTATAATCTCTTGGTATATTAGTATAGTAATGTAAATCATTATTACCAGGTTTAGTATAATAAAATAATACTTCTCCACCTTCATCATCTATATAGGCTTTTGTATATACCTGTTCCCACTCTGCAGGAATCATTTCATTGATTTTATTCGCTATTTCTTGATACATTTTATTTAAGTTTTCTTCAAATTCCATTTTTCTCACTCCTATATATTTTTAATACTTTTTATGTCTTTTTCATTATTTATTTCATATTCAACTTGAAATTCTGTTGGTCTTTGACTCTGTCCCTCATATTTTACTTTAATTTTAATGTTTTTCACATTTTTGCCTTTGTCAATTGCTTTTCGCCATTCTTTCTCCATGTTATACCATTCTCCGTTCTCTTTAAATGAGCGGTTGATGTATTTACTTTGGGGGACGAGATTATCTATATCTTTAGAACCTCCGAATCCGCGCGCAATTAAATGACCGCCGTCATCATCTGGTAATCGGTCTTCTCTTCCTACTGTTCGTTGCGCATATGAATTACGTCCGCCATCTAGAAGTGATAGGTCATCCGCATATACTTCTTTAATACGGCCTTTGTGATCCGTTCGATACACGTGTCCATGCGGTGTTGTATATTCGATGTTGGCCTTCAATTTCTTAGGCTTCATAAATCTGCGTTCATAATGGTCACCATATTCAACCTTTGTAAGGTTAGAGTCTTTTTGATAATGAACAGAATTGGAACCATCACTTTGACTGCTACTTACATGTTTACCTTCACTCTTTACCATACTATCTTTTGGTGTGTGTGTCACTTGATGATTTGATGAGAAGGTACGTTGAATACTTTGGCCTACTTCTTTAAGTGTAGCACCTTTACCCACTTGAACATTACCTGCGCCTGCAATCGCAACTTTAGGTTGTGTAAATGGTATTTCCTTTTCTAATATATGATTCGTCGCTTGTTTCACTTGTTGGGCTTGATGGCCTATCCATTGCTTACCTTGTTGTACCGTATTAGACGCTTGGCCTCTCATATTACTCAACATTTGGCCAACTCGATTTTTCTGTTTAAAGTTCTTAGACTGGTTGAGAACACCGTCTGTCGTTTTAGGTATGATTCATCTTTCTATACTTGGATATCTGTTTTCACTGAGAGATTTTTGAAAATTTATAATAAAAATGGAGTAAATGAATACTTCTACATCCATCTACTCCATCTTTATGTGTCATTTTTATTGTTACAAGACTTATCTTAATCCAAATAAAGTTAATAAATTTAGAACAAAAATAATAACTGCTACAATTATTGAAATTTGTAGTAATTTAGCACCTTTAACTTCATCATATTTTTTATACTTAATACTACAAATGATACTTCCAATCGCGAATAAAGGCGTTACTATAGTTAATACAATAAATATCCAAGTCCATATTTTTAAAGGCTTTCCAGTTTTCTCCATTTTAAATCTCCTCTCTGTAATAGTTTAAAATAATTATAGAATTAATACAATAATACAGACGATATTATGATCCATACTGTCACTACAATAGGAATTAATGATTTAAATAAAAAAATGCCATATTTTTTCTTTCTATACAAGTCCATTATTAGCCAGATAACTATAATTATCATTCCAACAAAAATAAATACAGGGTTCATAGATAAACTGTCTGCTTTAATATCACTAACAATATGTACTTTCGTAAGTATTAAAAGTGCTATAGCAATTAAAAAATAGTAAACAGATTTAATTTTCGAGACTTGTAAATCTAACTCTTGATATTCTATATTCTCTCAAAACTTCTAATATATATGTTAATACACTACACTATTTAACAAATTCAAACTCATCTTCATTATTTTTCTTCATTAAATGCTTTTGTTCTTTTCCTTTATAATCATATTTATATTCAACTTTTTGAATTAAATCATTATGTGCAAATTTATATGTAGAACCTTCGCCAATCCTATCAGGCAAATCAATGTTTAGTTTCCAGTCAATTTTCATTTTCAAAGTTTTACTTTCTTTATCATATTTGACAGTATCTTCTTTAATTGTATATTTATTACCTTGCTGTTTAGCTAATTTAACTTGTTCATCTACATTCTCTTTCACTGATTTCGGTAAATCATCATTTGAGCTATGACTACAACCAATTAAAAAACAACTCATTACAATTAATGTAACTAATATTTTCTTCATTGTATTCCCCCTATCTTTGTATTATTAATATCACTATGAAAATAAATAGCCATATTGACATCAATAACGGTCTTATAGAAATGAGTCTCCATCTTCCTTTTATTATTCTTAAAATAACATCTATGATTATGTAAGTAACAAATATTGCGATAGAAATAAATAGTATGAGAAGGTTTCCAAATGCAAAATCTTCTTTATACTGCGATGATGCTTTGATTGACATCGTGATTATAAATATAAGCGACATCAGTAGCGATATGATACCTTTATATTTAGCTATTTCTAAATTAATTTTCAAACTTTCAATTTTGTTATACTTTTGTTGTGTAATCATTTTATCGGGTTCCTTAGTTAACTCTTGAATCTTTATTTTTAAGGGTCTAGACCATAATCCTCTTACACCCATAATTCCATATAACAACACACCTATATTTAATATGAGCATCAAATTTTCAAACTGATTTACACTTTCTTCTTTTATAAGAATCACAGGTATTAAATATAAAATGAGCGCTATAATATATGTTATTATTGGCAATACTTTGAAATCGTCCGAATGCATTACAGATGTAAAATGCACTAGATAAAACAAACCAAACACGATTATGACAAGTAGAATATCCATTATGTATTGGACACCTCCAATACCTTAACTTTTACATCGACCCAAGTCATTTCATCTATCTCATTTATTATATGATAATATGGTGAGATTCTTCGCATATTATTATTTCTTGCAAATTCTTCAATTTCATATAATAATTTAGGTTCTTCATTAGAATAATCATCACTTACTAATCTTCCATGCAACATTTGATCAATATATAGATATGTCATAAAGTTTAAATGTTTATTAGGAACAAATGACTTATCGACAGGTGTCATCAGTTTCACATTAACCCTATTACCTTTCATCACCTGTGTATACACCATAATTAGTGGGCCTATCTTCTCTAAATCAAAAGCATTTATTAAATTATAAAAATCAATTACACATTCATCGAGTTGGTTAATACTGTAATCAACGTATTCTTTATATACTACATTTCGGTACATCATTTCTGAAAAATTCATTTTATTCATCTAATTCAACCTCATCAATGTTAATTTCAGCATGAATTTCATATACTTCACCGCCAAAATATTCAGTCATTACATGAAAGAAAGGCTTATCTGATAAAGTTATATCATTTTCAGAAGCAAATGTTTGAATATCTTCATACACAGTTTCAAAATCATCCTCATCAAAACATTTATGAGAAATAGTTGGATAAACTTCTAAAGTGGGTTGATATTTTATATTCAACTCAGGTATATCATCAATCTCATCATTGAGCGGGATATAAGTTATATAATTAACTTCACCCATACCAACAATTTCTTTATTAAATATAATGGGCCCCACTGTATAAATATCATTTGAAATAAAAAACGCTTTAATTCTTTTCATCTCATCTTTCCAATAATCTGGATAAATAGAAAATTCCATTTTAGCTATATGAGGCATTATCAATACATCTAATTCCATTATATACTCTCCTGCTTACTTTTATTTTCTATTGCCATATAGACTTCTCCATAAAGCAAGAAATATTGAGTTGCTAATGAGTTGGCAACAAATATCATTAACATACTAACTATAATTACAAAATGTGACTCTGCAACATTTGGAATTAATATATATTCAACAATTTTTTGAACATAAATTGTTGATGCTATAACACTTAACACCATAATCCAAACATATTTATTACCTTTTAGCCATGGAAGTTTATCTGCCATTAATAATAGTTTACAAATATGCGCACTTGCACATATTAATAGAAATAGAAAGCCAACAACCCAAAAAGTAGTTAAATGAATATGATGTTCTTCTGCCATGAAAAAGTAAGAATTATAAAATGATAAGTAAGTCGAGTAACCAGTCAAACAACCAATAATCAAATATCTTCTGGCTGTCTTTAGTTCAATGTTATCTTTCTTTTCAAAAAGTTGTATAAATCCAAAAAAGATGATAATTATTTCTATCAATGTAGTAATGATTAAGTAAAAAGGTGTTCTTTCAATTGTTAAGCTATAAAAATATTGCACTACCCCCGCTAAAATCATTAATAATGAAAGTACATTCATCACTTGAACACTTGGTTTTCTCAGTTTCTTTAATGATTCTTCCAATTTATTTGCCCCCCTTTATTTCGTATCGCTATCTTATACATATATGTATAAACAAATAGGACGGCGTTCTCATTAAACCGTCCTAAAATATATTGTATTCATTTTATTGTTTTAATCGTGATTGTTGTATTTGATATACAAACCATGTACCTATAGTAAATAAAATAATGTCAATGATAAATAATGGTAATCCAAACACATTAAAAGTTTCTCCATATAATTTTATGCCTATTTCCATAAAATCAGCTTTCATTACAAAGTAAAACAGAAAGGACATCAATACTATGACAGCGTATGTTCCGATAATTGACAAATTTATCGTTGGTTTTGATACAGATTCAAGTGCTTTTGAATTTTTATGTGGTGTATAAACAAATAACCACATGATATTTAACGCTAACATTCCAAAGCTGCCTACACTCAGAATAAATCCATAAACACTTATTAAACTTAAAATGCCTGCAACTATTAAAAGTATCCACCAAGTATATTTCATACTACGAGACCTCTTTCTGTGTTTTGTTATATCTTAATATAGAAATGCCACTGATTAACCAAGCTATAAATGTTAATAAATTAGCACTGATAACAGCTCCAACAATATGCAAAATACCGCTCATTTTATTATTCACAAATAACTTTTTCATAGCAAAAATACCTAATAAATCTGCAACTAAAGAAACGACAAAGAAAATTGTAAAAACCGTAACAAATGTTGCCTGAGCTGTTTCTGGACTTTGTACAGTTTCCTTTCCATTTACTGTTGTGGTTAAATCCGGTTGTATAATTCCTGTTGCTGATAAAATTAAAAATAATAAAAACAATAGTGTTAAAAAGCTTTGTATGATAACGCCAATTAAAGACGTCACTTTAATTAATTTTTCCATTTATTTTCTGACTCCTTTAAATTATTTTACTTTGATATCCTCATAATCTGGGTGATGATTCTTCACATATGTTTTGGGATCAATATTTCTCTTATAATAAATTTTGTCATCCTTAAATTCATATGTTGCATAGAATAATTGATCTTTATCTTTAAATAGCTTATAACTTACCACAATCAATTTACCATCCTCAAAAACATAAGTATTAACTTTATCTTTATTAAATTTAGGCGTAACTTGATCACTTTTCTTAACCATCTCTTTATGTGTTTCTTGCTGTATTTCCATTACTTTATCAATTTGACTTTGATATTTATTTTCTTTCTGGTCGTGACTGCAACCACTATTGATGATACTCATCATTATAATTAACACTCCTATACATAACCTTTTCATTAGTTTCTCCTTATTATCTGTTTTTAATAAAAAAGTCTTTCAACTCAAACGGTTTTCTATCAGGCCTTATAAAGGCATCCCAAAAATGATAAGCAGGTTGTCCTGACTTTTTATTTTTTCTAAATGAGCGAACATGTAAAAATCTAAAATAGAACGGAATCGCATATAATCCTGGAATCATATATAAAATTGACAATACTTTTGTCACTTTAACCCTATTAGCTAATTCCACATTTGTTTGATCGTATTGATAATTTTTAAGTAATTTAAAATAAAAAACAATTTCTAACAGTATGGTAATTACATATACACTCATAATTGAAACATAAGAATATAAAGCAACTCTATCCATAAAATCTCTACCATACTGCAAACGGTTATTCATTATATCCGCTATCATCGGTGCAAACATCAGTAAAACTGACATTATAAAAGGAATGACTTCAAATGATAAAAATATCTTATTGATTTTTTTTATATTTTCCATTGCTTCTCCTTTAGTTGGTTATTTTTTCAATAGCTGAGGCTATTGAATTGATTGCATTATCTAGTATAGACAATACACTACCTAATGAATTAACTTCATTTTGCATCTCAGTAATTTTATCAATTAGTCTATCAATATTCTCATCAATGTTTTTTATACAATCTGACATCGAACCTACTATAAGTTCATTCTCACTTTTCTTTTCCCATTTCGAATTATTCTCCCCTTTCCAATAAGTATATTCTTTAAATATATTTTTAGCATCTGATTTGTGCTCTTTAACATTCTTTTTTAACTTAGTTAATTTAATCTTAACTCGTGTTGCTCTTTCTATTTTATCATTTAAGTCTGCTATTTTGGCTTTAGTATCTGCTGATTGCTGAAGTTTTTGATTTTTTTCTAATATTAAAGATGCCTTTGACATTTTTCTCTCCCTTTACCAAGTTATTTTTATTTTACCTCCAAATACAAATTTAGCTTCAACTTCAATTCCTCTTGTACCTATTTCTGCTCCTCCCCCAGCTTGGGCACCAACACTAGCTCCAACATCAAAATTTATTCCACTAAGAGTAAAACCACCATCTACCCCAGCATTGGCACCTACTGCTTCAGCTTTCGCCTCCACTCCATCAGCTCCTAGTGATCCACTCGCATTAGCTGATAACACTTTTGCTTCTCCTTTGCCATGTAAATTATTATCTTTTGAACCTAGTTCCCCCTGTGCTTTTGCATCAATTAATTGTGCTTCCGCATTGGCTGTAATATGCTTTTTATTTATTTCTGCTCCTGCCTTTGCACTTCCAACCTCAATTGCAGCTTCTCCTTCACCTAATTTACCGTTTGCTTTAACATCTCCCCCTGCTACTTTAAGTTTTCCTTCCGTTCCAATCCCGTCATCACTCTGATAAGCTTTTCCACTAGCTTTACCAATTTCTAATGTTCCAACCGTATGACCACTTTTAGAAATTGCTTGATCTCTATCGACTGTTGCATCATTCTCTGCATAAGCAACAGGATGATCTGCTTTCATTTTTCTAAATTCTCCCTTATTCGTTTCACTTTTAAACCATTTTTCTTTTGTAATGGAATTAATCTTTGATTCAATAATTCCATTTTTATCATGATATTCACTACTTAATTTATTAATTTGAGTAATTAACCCCTCTACTTCATTTCTTAAACTTTTTAATGCTTGTTTTCCCTTTTGATCCATATTGTCAAGTTTTTCTTTAGTTTTATCTACTTTTTTCGAACTTTCATTGTAATCATTTTCTACATTATCTTTTTCTAAAGAAACTGTATCAATAAATTCTGATGCTTCAGACAATATCGATGGAGAATTACTAGTGATGTCAATAAATTCTTTCTTTTTTGTGTCTACATCTTTTTTAGTTTTCTCTAAAGTTTGTGTTCCAATTTTAGCATTACTGTTTTTATCACATTCTTCTCCTAGTTCTTTTAAATGTTTTACGGAAGATTCAAATTCATCTAATACATTTATTGCTCTGGATATAGTACTAATATGTGCTGATTCAACATAATTTTTTATACTATCAGCAACTTCTCCCTTTATACTACCAGTTTTAGATAGGAAATAGCATTCTGTATAATGATTATATAACGCATCGTTCAATTTTGTTTTTATATCATTTGTCTTACTTAAATATTCTTCTAATTCTGAATTAACTAATCTAGGCACATTCATCCCCCCTATTTACTATTTGCAATTTTGTTAGCATTTTCTTGATCATTTTGTTGTATTGTTGCTGCTATCTTATCCATTGAATCCTTATCACTGTTAATCATTTTAGAATAAGTTTTCATTGCATCTGATAAGTCGTCTACTATTTTTTCTAATTCATCTATGCAATCTAATATAATTTCATTTTTTGCATCTTTTATACTCGAAATGGAAACTCCACTAATTCCACTGGAACCATTGCCAAACTTCTCTAATGTATTTTGAAATTCTATTGGATCTAAATATACTTTTTTCGACATGATTAAGCCTCCTCGAAATTAATTTTAAATTTAACAACACTAGCGTTCTTAATAACTTCTATGACATCTCTTTCAGTTATCATTTTCATATATTTTATTATTTGGTTTAAATCTAAGCCATCACCATTCAATTTAGATAGTAATTCGTAAAATCCTTCGCTATTTTTATTATATAAATATTTTATATTTTTTATCATATTATTCGAAAATTTTTCTAAATCTATGCTTTTATAATTTTCAATACTATTTATATTATTACCATAATTATTTTTGCTACCTAAGATACTCATATCCTTTCTAGACGTGTGTATTTCAAAAGTATCACCAAATAAATAGTATCCTGCAGCTAAAATAATTGTATAATTATAATGTCTATTTTTATTTTCTAAATTCTTAAATAAATAACCAACATATACTGAGTTACTACGTGCTTTTTCAATTATATAATTATCCTCGTTAAATTTTCTACGATACAAATAACTAAATTTTCCCTCCCTATCTTTAAATACTCGTAAATTTTCTTTATTGCTTATATCTTCACTTATATTTATCATACAATTTTCATAATTTAACATATATTTTTTAAATACTTCTAAGCTCTTTTCATCAAAATTCCATAAATCTGTTATCAATTGTTTTAATGAAACTGTATAATCACTAAATAATTCCATTAATTTCATTGTAGCTCTGTACTGACTCAACTTGAAATTATAATTCATATCTTTTTTAGCTAGTTCTTTAGCTTCTATAAGTGAAGACTCATTTATTTCTTCTTCACACATTACTTTAATAATTTTATTGTATTTCTTAATATACTCATTATTAGAACTTTTATTTTTATTATGAATAAAAGAAATAATTGTGCTATTCATATAATTATTAATATCTACATTAATATCTTCTTTCTTTAATTCAGTTCTCACATATTGTGCATAGATTATTGGTGTAGCATTAGAAAACTGTATTTCTTTTCCATCTTCAAATAAAACCTTAGAATTACCAACACCTGTCCCTATAATAATATTTGTATAAATATTATTATCCGAAACTGCTCCATGTTTCTCATTAAAATCAAATCTCATAGTATGCTCCTTTTTTATTCAAAAAGTTTAACTTTTTTATATTCATAATCATATATATAATACATTTCATTATTCTTGAGGTTTTTTTCATCTACTTTGTAACGAACTTTTATCAATTCTTGTTCACTAATGCTTATTCCTACAAAAGCGTTACTAACTATTTCTCTGAGCAACTTTACTTGAGAAGTAAATCCTCCAATTGTATCTTGATATAATCCATATACAATTGGAAAAACATTATTCTTGGGACCATCAGAAAATATGGTTTTTATCTCATCATTATTAGGTGCTGTTATATTTACAAATTCTTTATAATCAGATATCACAACTATCCATTTCTTCTTTGGTTCGACATTCTTAATGAAATTTACTAATTCATTTTTAAAATCTATTATGTCTTTCTTATCATTACAGAATAAATAGTTTTCAAATTTAGTGTTTTTCAATATACCTTTTGAGTCTAAAGTTGCTATTTCATATTCTTTTGAAACTATATTTAATTGTTTCTCTAATATAACTAAACCATTATCTATATCTACAGGTTTAACAGAAGTAAAAATATTCGTTTGTCTTAAATCAAAACCTACCAATTCTACGTCTTCAAAGTCTAATCCTACTGGCAGTTTATGATCTTCTAAAATGATTTTTTCAAAGTCGTATTTAGCTTCTAGCTCTTCTCGAAGTACTTTTTCTGGCATCATCGGAATGTGTGCAGGATATTCACCTACGTAATGTTCGTTCATTTGTGCGATTTCATCTTTGACGCAGCTATTGTAGGTTTGCCCTTCTTTCACTTCAAATGGTTGTGCAATTTGGAATTGTGTGAAGTTGTCATCGTTGATGGCTGCACGTCCTTTAATATCTTTAACACCTTTTTTATATGAGCCAATGATGTTTGTTAGTTCATTATTTTCAAATAAGTATAGTGCAATACGCGTCTTAATATTAGTAAATATAGATGATTTAACAGCGCTTGATCTAGAACCAGTCAAGATAATGTAAACACCTAATGCTAGACCTTCTCTTGTCACTTTAGCCATCATTTCTTCATAGTCTTCGACGAAAGGTGATTCTTTCACTGTGTCATAGTTATCAATGATGATAAAGACGTTGGGCACTGTTTTTCCTGTTTCTTTATTATATTGATCAATGTTAATCACACGTTCTTGACTTAATAACTTTTTACGTTCTGCGATAATCTGATGGATTTGTTTAATGGCTTTAGCAATTTTATCCTCTTGATCCACTGTGAAATAATCTGCGACGTGTGGAACATCACTGACAGGCATTAAACCGTTTGTACCAAAATCGAACAAATACATATGTGCTTGATCTGGTCGATAGTGACGTGCCACATCAAAGATAACATTGTGCAGGAAGTTCGTCCGTCCATATCCAGGGCTACCAATTAATGCAATATGACCTGCTTGTTTTAACTTCAATGTCATCGGTCCTTGATATTGATCTTCTGGCACATCTTTCAACCCTAAAGTTAATTCGACTTCTTTAGGTTGATCTGTCCATAATTTGTTGAAATCTGTTTCAATTAATTCTGATTGATATACCATCTCAGGTAATGGTGGTAACCAAGGTCGTTTAATATCCGGTATATTTAAACGCTCTGTAATATCCTCAATATGATCAATCACTGCTTCGAGTTCTGTTTGAGTTTCAGTTGGTTCCTCATCGTCTAATCCACTTAAGTCTTTGTTGATAGGTTGTAATTGACCATAATCATTAATCATATAGATTGTTTTATCTTCATTATCTAATGATTCACCTTCGATATCGTACGTCGCACCACTCCAAGCAGACTGGAATAATTCATAAATTTCATTATTACCGACTTGTAAGTACGCTCGTCCTGGTAATGTGATATCAGCTGCGTCTGGTGTTTTTAAAATTTCGTTACTGTCCTGTCTATCTTGTACTTTCAAAGCAAGTTTGAATTTAGAGTTAGACCATATTTGGTCATCAACCACACCAGATGGTTTTTGTGTCGCTAAGATCAAATGAATACCTAAAGAACGACCAATACGTGCTGTTGAAACGAGTTCTTTCATAAAATCAGGTTGTTCTGATTTCAATTCAGCAAACTCATCGGAAATAATATATAAATGTGGCATAGGTTCAGTTGCTATACCTTCTTTAAATAACTTGTGATATTGATTGATATGGTTGACATCATGTTCTCCAAATAATCTTTGACGTTTACGCAATTCTGCTTTTATAGATGTTAAAGCTCGCATAGCTTCATCACCGTCTAAGTTCGTAATAGTTCCTACTAGATGTTTTAGGTCTTTGAACAGATTCGCCATACCCCCACCTTTATAGTCAATTAATAGAAATGCGACTTCATGTGGATGGAAGTTCACTGCAAGAGACAAGATATAAGACTGTATAATTTCTGATTTACCAGAACCTGTTGTACCTGCAATTAAACCATGTGGTCCATGCGCTTTTTCATGTAAGTTAAGTGATAATACATCGTCTTTACCTCTTACACCTAAAGGTACTGCCATTGTTTTATATGTTTCATTTTGCTGCCAACGATTAACAACATCTAATTCATGAACTTCATTAACATCATACATTTGTAAAAATGTAATACTATCAGGAATTGCGTTCTTCATATGTTCAATATGATTAAGATTAGCAATTCGACGTGCAATATATTCTTTATCAATACCATCAATATTTTCCGGCGTGAATTTCAATTGCACTAATTCTTCTTCTTTCATAATAAGTTCGCCTTCAGTTCTAGATTTAATATCTATTATTGTTTCCACGTGTTCTGGCAAACTTTCAATAACGTCTTCCACAAATACTAATGAAATACCATATTCTGATAAATCTTGATTCACATATTCTAAAATAACGTGATCGATAATAAGTGACATATCAGTAATCACAAATACTAAATGTGGTGTGAATACGATTTTTTCATTACTTTTACTTTTTTCTCTTACCGTTTGAATACGCTCTTTAATCATACTGTATACAGAGGTCAAAATTTGATCACGTGTACGCTGATTATAGACGAACCCTCTTATGTTTAAAGCACTCAATGTCATATGAGGTAACCAACGCGCCCAGTTAAAGGTGTCACGTTCATCTTCTCTAATCACATATAGCATTTCCACATCATGATAACTGTGGAAAGTGGCAAGTTGAAGCGTCATCTTCTCTAACTCTTCAATAATCAAATGTCTGGCACCAATATAAGCAATTGGACCATGTGTTAAATCATTAATCAATGGCGCTTTTTCAACTTCTTGATAAAATTCATAAAGTTCTTTCGCATCGTCAAATAATTCATCTCTTCTTTGAACAAATTCATCTTCTTGATAATCGACTTTAAAAGATTTTTCAATATTAGCGATACCTAATTTATAATGTAGAAAATCATGATGGTGTGATGTTTTCTCATAAATTCTAGGTGCCTTATTTTCAACAATATCTTTAATTTCAGATAATGTTGGATAATGGAAATTCAAACTAAATCGTTGGTCTTTTATCGCGTTATTGATATCCGATGACTTATCACTAAGATACTTTTTATAATCCTTCTCCCGCTTTTCGACCTCTTCTTTGTATTTCTTTTTCTCAGAGAAGTAAGTTGTAATACCAAAGATAACCGTTACGATGCTCATACCAATCATCATAATAATATAAACACCAATTGGTCTGACTAAAAAGATGACTACTGTCAATGCAATCATTACGAGTGGCGGAACGATGGAACGCCATATCGCAGTATTATTCTTTTGAATTGGTTGTGGCGGTTTTTCAATTTTAATTGTCTCAGTAGGTTCACGATGAATGATTCTTGGTGAACGATGGTAGTCGTTATAATCATCTGATTGTGCATCTGGTGTATCTTGATTGAGTCTGATTAAATCTGAAATCATCGTTTCGTGACTCATCATTTTCAAACCGTCGGACTGCACTTCAAACCAAATCCCATTGATAAAGACATGATCCCCGATGTACGCTCTGCTCCATTTGTCATTACTAAGTTCATAATTGATGTATAATTTTGAATCATCATTATGTACAAACTGAACATATCCAGTCTGTCCAATTTCAGCATAATTTTTAATCATAATGACATTCGAAAGTTCAGCAATTTTAATATCATCATAATCATTAGGACCTATGGTTATCACGTCTCGTGTATTTGGGTAAGCAAAGGATGCTATGTTTGAAGTATCAAATAGGTATAATGACACATTACCATCATTCGTCTTTCTTTCTTGTCCTTTAAATATAGAAGAGTGATTAGCTTGCCATGTACCTTGTTCATTCTGTTCTAAATGAATCACATCATTAAAATTGTCTAATGTAATGTCTGCTGACTTATCTCCACTAATGGTATATGTCTTTTGATTTCTTAAATTTAACATTTTCAATTGATTCTGGTATTCAATAATTAATCTATGCATAGTTAGTTACTCAGTCCTATACTATTTTTTACGTTCTGCTTCTTGACGTTTCTTTTTATCTTTTGCTGCCTGTTCTTTTTGTTTCTTCTCATTCTCTTCTTGCTGTTTTACTTTTTTGTCTTTTTCTTCAGCCTTTTCTTCTTTTTCTTTAGCTTCTTCATCTTTAACTTCTTTTTCTTTATCTAAGATGTCTTGTAATTTGTCGTTATATTTTTTCGTTTGTTCAGAACGTTTATCATTAGATAAATCTGAATTATTTTTAATTTCATTTAATTTATTTATTAAAGCTAATTTTGTAATATCGTTATCATCTAGGTAAGTAGCAATATTTAAAGCTTCATCTAAATGTCCTTGCCCCAATTGCATCCAATATAATAAGTAATCTTTATTGGCATCTGGTGTAACGCTATTAAGCAAGTTCTCTTTTTTATCTTTTTCTAATCCCTGCTTGTTTGTTTCAATATAACTTTTCGCATAGATATAGAGTGCCTCTTTATCAAGATTTTTACCATCTAAATCTTTGTAGTCATTAAGTACTTGTGTATAATCTGCTTTGACATAAGATTGATATCCTTTTTCAACTTGTTCTTCATTCTTCATAACAAAGAAATACAAATAAGCTAAACAAGCAATTAATAACACGCCAATAATACTCATTGCTATTCCTAACCATTTAAAAGTATTGTATTTTCGTTTTCGGACATATGAAAAGTTCTGTATATAATCTGACTGTTGCTTATTATATTGTTCTGTTAAAAATTGCTTAAGTTCAGACAAGTTCTTAGATTGTATAATTTTATTTTCAAAAGGTGTTCCTTTATGTAGTTCTAAATTTCCTTCAACAAGCGCATCGAAATTCACTTTTTGATTAAAAGCTGTAATAATTAATGACTTGTATCGTAAAAGAAAATCATCTTCAGACAACGGTAATGGTTCTACAATATTCTTTAATCCTCTTGTCTTCATGAGTGGAAGTCCATCTTTTGTAAAGTAAAGTTCGTCTGGAGATAAATTAAAGGTATAACGTGTTGCTCTAAGTTCTTCTAATTTTCCAATATTTAATAAATATCTCAGCTTTTCATTTTTGGAAAAACTTTTAATTTTTTCAAAAGGAATATTATGTTCTGTAATATGGTAATGCACTTGATAGTTATCACGTAGTTCTGTTAACTCTGCATCAAGGAAGTATGATGTATGTTGCTCTAACAAATACATTAGATGACTTTGTTCTTTCTTAATGGATGTCTTAGGTATTTCTCTCATGTCTCTTCTTTCATGCTTTTCATCATTAGTTTGACGATCTAGTGGTTCTAAATCCTTTAACTCACTTGTCTTTTTATTAGCCATTTATTTTTATCCACCCTATAGTAATTTTAATATGTCTCCGTCGGTAATTTGATAATCTATCAACCTATCATTTTCAACTAAAAGTTGATTTTTCGTTATTACTTTAATTTGGTTGCTTATGTCACTCAAATGTATATCTAAACTTTCCAATACTAATGGTAACAATGCTTTCATTGACATGTGTATTGGTACTGCCAAATCATAAGTTCCGTAGTTATAATTCGTAAAATCGAATGTCACTTTTTTATGTTGTTTCATTTTTGCCTTCTCCCTCTTCTAATAGAAAATATGACAAACCCAACTGTTAAAAAAGCCCCTATACTCAATAAAATATAAGGAACTACATTTTTCTCCTGTTTATTTTGAATATAGGGACTTTTATCACTCTCCACAGCTTTTTCAGCATTCGTTGGGGAAAACAATACTTTTTTAGTTTCATCCAAGCGAGTATTTTTACTCGCTTGGTTCTGAAACATACCATTTTTTATTTTATTGTCTTTTTTCTCTCGTTGCTTTTTCAGTGCATCATTTACCTTTTTACTGTCTTTATCAAATAAAGTTGTATCATATTGATTTAAATCTTTGTTTACATTTTCCTTTTCCTCTTGATCAACTTGAATATCGAGACTTCCTCTGGGACTATCTGCTGTTAATAATGTCATAGTCATTAAACCTTCTATTAACATTTAGATGAGCCTCTCTTTCTTAAAGTGCTTGATAAACATATTAAGTACAAATCCAATAATTACAATCACTGACATTATGAATAATGCCATTCCAACTGGATGTTCTGCATTCAGGAAGTTATATATCATAGTATCTACATAGGATAATGGTGAGAATTTGTTTAACGTATGATTTGTATTGAAGTAATTCATCGCAACAAAATAAATACCTAATGTAGTCATCATGATAAACATACCAATTGATTTAAGTTGTCTGAATAAGTAAGTGTTGATTAATACAAATAGCATCATTGTCATGATAATCATAAACATAAACTTAACTTTATAACCTGGCATAATGTGATATTGATTCATAGCAATTAGACCAATGACAACACCCTCTATTAAACCAGTCAATGTGATGATTGAGGAAATAATCACGTTATTCCACATTCTATTATTTTTACTAAATTCATCTTTAATTAAGTTAAGGCTTCCTTTTGCTCTTTCGTAACTGTAAAATACATAAGCTGTCATCATTGCGATTAAATACATCAACAGTACTAAAATCGTAGGAGACATAGTATCTTTATCACCATTATTTGCTAATACATTTTCCAAATTTTTCTTTTGAATTGGATTACTCATAAAGTCTTTTAATGCGACATTTTGACGATCCCCATCTTTAGAATTTTTAAGTACTTTTTCAAAATCTTTAGCAAAAAGTTGGTTCTTTTTGTCATTATTAGACATTTGTTCATTTAAATCATTTGCTCTTGTACCTAGCGCTCTACCGCTTGCATGTAAATTATTAACATTATCATCTAATTGGTTTAACTCTCCACTAATTTGATCTGCATTAGATTTAGAATTTTGTACATCAGATAGTAAGCTTGTACTTCTCTCTGATAATTTACTTACTTGATCGTCTAGATTCGTAGATAATGTTGTAAATTCTTCACCTTTATCTTTATCAATTTTTGGCGTCTTAGGTTCTTCATTAAGTGTCTTTTCAGCTTGACTCAGGTCACTAATAAGATTTGAAATATCTTTTTTGTTTTTCTTAATATCATCTTGATTGTTCATTACATCTTCAATCATTTTGTCTGAAGAATTATCTAATCCATCGATTTGTTTTAATAATTGTGATTTATCATTTTTAAAGTTTTTCATATCATCAATGACTTGATTTACCATCATATCTACAATGGCTTTATTATCAATCGTTGGTTTATCTGAATTTAAATTAAAATCTTTAAAAATATCGTAATGAGACTTGAACTTATCTAATGAACGTAACTGTTGATCTAAGTCTCCACTAATCAATTCACCCTCTAAGTTATGATTAATAGATAAGTCTACAACATTCACTCTATCTGGTTCTTCATTCGTATCGTTATTAGCGTTATCTTTCTTATCTGCTTGACCAAATAACACTTGCAATTTCATTGTTTTATCTTTTAAAAATTCAGATTGATATTTACTATCATTTTTTAATTTAGCTGTACCTTTGATTTCCACATCGTATGATTTCTTCGTTGTATCTAATTTAATATCCTGATTTTTAATGTCATATTTCTTGTCATTTACATATACATATCCGTCAAAGTCAAAATTAGGATCGGTCGCAATAGTTAATTGGTTGATATCGCGACTTTTAATCGTTTCATGACGTTCGAATTTCACACCTTCGTTAATCAACTTAGATGTATCGTCTGCCGTGATTTCACCATTATAATCTTGTTGCTTAATAAGGTCTTGTGGATGAGCCTTATTATATTCATCTTTGAACTGTTGAACATCATTAAGTATAGATTTATATTCCCTCGTAGCTTTTAAGGATAGTCCTGCATTATCCAAGTCTTGTTCGGACATATTTAAGATATAGTTTTGATCTTGACCTATTTTGTCTTTTTCAATGTCATTTCTTAAATGATTAATCATCGTATCTTGCATTTTCTGTTTGTCGTCTTTAATTTGTTGTAAAGCATCTTTAAGATCTTGATTATCGTCTAGTTGTGCCCTCATTGATTTAGTCAATTCTTTTCTGTAATCTTCAATCATCTCGTCAGTAAAAGGCGATTCTTGCTTTTTAACATCATCCTTGACTTTGCTTAAGCGATCTTTAAATGTTTTCTTGTATTCTTCTTTAGATTGATCTTTAGCATCTGCTTGTTTATCGAGTTGATTATCAACTTGTTTCAAATGATTGATATAGTCTTCTATATCGACATTGTCTCGTTGAGATTGATAATCTTCTAATATTTGTTCCATTGCTGATAAGTTTCCTTCAAACCACTCATCTTGGTCTTGAACTATAGATGAAGCACTTAAATCATTACTAATATTAAATATATTTGAATTACTGCTTAATAGTGAATGATTATATTGTTGTATCCACGTTGTAATACCTTTATTTGCAGTTATAGAATTCACTAATGTATCTGTGAATAATTCTGGAAAATCATTTAATGGATTTAATAAATAATTTGCGAAGTTGTTATTAACACCTTGTTCACGCTTCATAATATCGCCTACATTTTCTTGGGCATTATGCAAATTATCTATAATACTTGTTAAGTAGATTTCAATTAAATGTTTATTAAAGTCATTAAGTACATTACTTACAACTTTTTCAGTTTCTTTAGCGATACTCTCTTTTTGACCAACTGCAGTTTTATATTGAATAGACATTTTTGACGGTGTCTTTTTGTCTAATTGCATAGCTAATTTTGTGAAATCTTTAGGAATCACAATCATGACTTGATATTTACCATTTTTCAATCCTGAATCCGCAATACTACGTGTTACAGTTTCAAATTTATAATTACTTTCTTTTGATAATTTTTTTATAAATGGTTCACCTAATTCAATCTTTTTTCCATTATACTTAGTTGGTTGGTCTTCGTTGACAATTGCAATATGTATATTTTCACTATTTTTAACTTCTTTTTGTGTATTATCTTCAGTCTGATTCCCATATTTAAAATGGACAAAGGCAATCATTCCTACTATAGCAACAATGATGATTAAGATTACGCTGGAAAGATAAATCCAATTTTTCTTTGTCATGTTTCTTTTCCCTTTCTAACCCAATACTAATAAAACGAAGAGGCGAGACCCCTTCTATATCAATGTATAAACTGATAATCCTTAACAAACACTGTTTGTTAATCCACTGTTAGGTTTTCCCGCCTCAACAAAATATTACTGTAAACCGAAGTTATTAGATAATTGTTGGTCTTGTTCTTGAACAGCATCTGCTGTGCTGTTTAATTGTTGTTTGATTTCTTCTAATAACTGAGCAAATTTTTCAACTTTAGGACTAAGTTGTTGGAATTGTTCTTCAAAACGGCTGAAAGCTTGTCCTTCCCAGTTTGCTGCGATTTCGCCTTGTGCACGAGTTAAATCAGCTAAAATTTGGTGTATTTGTTCAGAACCTTGTCCATAAGATTGTGATTTAGCTCTGATTTCCTCTGGACTCATCTTAATCATTGCCATAATTAGAAACCTCCTGAAAATTTGATTGTATTTTCTACAAGATACAGTAAAATTTAAATTTAAAGTATCTTATGTAAATAATATACAAATAACTAGTATATGTATATACTTTTTAACAAATTTAAGTGATTTGTTTTATTCAACACATTATTTTTATTTGATTTTTAACTTTTTATTCATTTTTTTACTATTGAAGTTTATACTAATAATAAATCATTTAAAGTAAAGGATTATTGATTAACATGAAAAAAATATTATTAACCAGTATATCGTCTATAACATTATTAAGCGGCCTTACTTTAACTACTAATACTTATGCTGCTAACTACAGTAATATTGATGAAGCTAGAAAAGAACATCCCAATGCAGATTTTAAAGTAAATAAAAAGGATGGTACGTTTTCCTATACATATGACAATAGAAACACACAATCATCATTAAATAAGAAGAAACAAGAATATCAGCCATCAAATAATCAAATAAATCATTACCCATCCCAAAATAATTCAGTTCAGTTATCACCTTATAACAATCAAGTATCTAACTTATCTCAAAATCATCAAAGTAATAATCAATTATCTGAAACACCTGATCCTCAAAATCATAGAAATGACCAAGGTGACATTTTAAATGAAACTGATACACCACAACCTGTAATACCACCAACGTCTGATGATATGAAAGATAACTATCAATCTGATACTAAAAAAAATGCTTATCACAAAGATAAGCATGGAATGATTACTACCATTGATATGGATGAATTATATGATGAGTTGCAAATTGCTGAATTCAATGATAAAACTAAGACAAATGATGGAAAACCATTAGCTATTGGTAATGGAAAAATCGTTGATCAACCCATATTCACAGATAAGAATAATTTATATACTGCAGGTCAATGTACTTGGTACGTCTTTGATAAACGTGCACAAGACGGACATACAATAAGTACTTTCTGGGGTGACGCAAGAAACTGGGCAGGACAAGCATCAAGTGCTGGTTTTAAAGTCGATCATTCACCAAAAGAAGGTTCAATCATGCAAACGACCAATGGCCCATACGGTCACGTTGCGTATGTTGAACGTGTTAATAAGGATGGAAGCATATTTATTTCTGAAATGAACTGGGTAGCACCATATATCGTTTCAACACGTACAATATCTGCTTCCGAGGTTGATTCTTATACTTTCATACATTAAAAATTGAAAGACCTTGTAATGACTTAGCTTAATATAATTTGTCCTTTTGAAATAAACTAAAATACTATCAAATAGATTCATCCTAATACTTTATGTATTGTTCAATTTGAGAGGTATTCTAATCAAAGCTAAATGAGTTTTTAAGAATCATATAAAGAAATGAAAGTAAGCATAAGAGGTTTGAGTTGCAAAAGAAAAAGAGATTCTGTTGCAAAGTTAATTTTATAGAGTAATTTAAACAAAAAAGAAAAGATCTCTGTGAATTTTTTAGATATAAACAATTTATAAGGACGTAATTATTGTAGCTGTTGGCTAATATCTAAGATACGCACTTGGTTATTGTAATATATCTAAAATATTAATATCCTCATTGAGCAAGATTACCGCCATATTAAAGTGAGAGAGGTAAGGCATCCAAACATCAATACATCAAACTTTAAAAAGTATTGAATGTATTTACGATCTTTTAAAATATTTCAGGTCTCTTCAGATCTATGGATTTCCTACAGTGCTACGAAATTCGTCACATGTTGGTCAATTAAGAGAATACCACCATTTAAAAGTGATAATTAGTTAAATTTTTTGCCTATGCAATAGAAGCAAATAGATAGTAACTCAATGAACTAAATTTAGTTTGAGTAATTATAAAAAAGACAATTTCTATTGAATAAATATAGAAATTGTCTTTTTCTTCGTCTAAGACCTTTATGTTCCAACATCTTTGTCAATCTTCTTTCAAATGTTCAATTGTTTTGAAGCCTTCACGATAATTAGCTAGTTCTTCCATCATCGCGTACCAATCATGGCCTACTT
>ERZ1023508.191-NODE-191-length-25392-cov-9.991080_pt1 | contig 25392 bp, 14 predicted proteins | sample MGYA00380548_ERZ1023508 | MGnify/ENA primary metagenome ERZ1023508 (study PRJEB33173, sample SAMEA4830311) | metagenome | study: EMG produced TPA metagenomics assembly of the PRJEB25223 data set...
GCTTTTGCTGCTGCCTTCTCTTCATCTGTCGCATTAGGTGTTTGATCGATTTCCGCTTTTTTAGCTTCCGCCGCTTTGTCTATTGCTGTTTTTGCTTCGTCTTTCTTAACAACCGTTGGTTGCACATTGTTGATTGAATCTACGCCATTTGTTTTCGCAGTGTCTACACCTGCGTTATTTGTTGCTTGGTCTATCGCATTCTTAGCTGTTGTTACTGCTTCATCAACTTTAGCTTTTGCTGCTGCCTTCTCTTCATCTGTCGCATTAGGCGTTTGATCGATTTCCGCTTTTTTAGCTCTAGCTGCATTTTCTATTGCTGTTTTTGCTTCGTCTTTCTTAACAACCGTTGGTTGTACATTGTTAATCGCATCTACACCGTTTGTTTTCGCAGTGTCTACGCCATTATTATTTGTCGCTTGATCTATCGCATTCTTAGCTGTTGTCACTGCTTCATCGACTTTCGCTTTTGCTGCTGCTTTTTCTTCGTCTGTCGCGTTTGGTGTTTGGTCGATTTCCGCTTTTTTAGCTTCCGCCGCTTTATCAATCGCTGTTTTTGCTTCGTCTTTCTTAACAACCGTTGGTTGGATATTGTTAATTGAATCTAAACCATTTGATTTCGCAGTGTCTACACCTGCGTTATTTGTTGCTTGGTCTATCGCATTCTTAGCTGTTGTTACTGCTTCATCGACTTTCGCTTTTGCTGCTATCTTTTCTTCGTCTGTCGCATTAGGCGTTTGATCGATTTCTGCTTTCTTAGCTTCCGCGGCTTTATCAATCGCTGTTTTTGCTTCGTCTTTCTTAACAACCACTGGTTGAACGTGATTAATTGCGTCCGATCCTTCAGATTTCGCAGTGTCTACACCATTGTTATTTGTCGCCTGATCTATTGACGCTTTCGCATTATTTACTGCCTCATCGACTTTCGCTTTTGCTGCTGCCTTCTCTTCATCTGTCGCATCAGGTGTTTGATCGATTTCTGCTTTCTTAGCTTCGGCCGCTTTGTCTATCGCTGTTTTTGCTTCGTCTTTCTTAACAACCGTTGGTTGCACATTGTTAATCGTATCTACACCGTTTGTTTTTGCAGTGTCTACACCGTCATTATTCGTTGCTTGGTCTATCGCATTCTTAGCTGTTGTCACTGCTTCATCGACTTTTGCTTTTGCTGCTGCTTTTTCTTCGTCTGTTGCATTAGGCGTTTGATCAATTTCTGCTTTTTTAGAGTTAGCTTGATCTGTTATTATTTGTTTCGCTTGATTCTTTTTAATAGCATCAACTTGAACATTGTGAAGTTGGTTTAATGCTTTGTCTTTAGCAACCTTAACATCATCATTGTGAACGCCTCGTTCAATATTTAATCGTGCTTGCTTTGCAATTTCATCAATTTTGGCTTTAGTTTCATTTTTTTCTTCAATAGTTGCGCTATGATCATTATCAATTTCTGACATTTTAGAAGCAATAACTCTATCTAATTCCTGTCTTGCTTTATCTCTAGCAATCGCATGCGTTGAAATTTGACTAATGTTGTTACTATTAGAAGTTAAAACTGTTTCTACTAACTGATTAGTTGTAGCATTTCTTACAGCATTTTTAGCATTAGTTAGAGCTTCATTAACACTTGTTTTAGCTTCTTCTCTTTCTTCAAAAGTAGCATTCGTGTCATTTTCTATTTCAATAAGTTTTTCATCAGCTTTATCATTCAAAGATTGTATCGCTTGTTGCTTAATTGCCGGAATAACATCTATGGGACTAATATCAACGATTGCTTGCTTTTTTCTTTCAGAAATTTCATTTATATTTGTTGCGCTTTCAATATCTCTAACTTTTTCATCAAAAGTAGCCTTTAAAAGTGTTAATGCAGTATCTTTTTCTTCTCTTGTAGCGTCATTATTGTTATTAATTACCTCTTTACGTGACTTTGCGGCTTGATCAACATCTAATTTTGCTCTTTCTTTATCCAATCTTAAAGTCAAATCGTTAATCGTTGCTTGGTTTTTTCTATCATTGATAGGTGTATTATCATTTTCATTTAAAATTTGTCTTGATGCATTAAGCACATTTTGCATCGATGACCAAGCCTCTTGTGAATAATCACTTGGGTTCAGATGCTCTATTTGAGCACTTATTTGATTATATTTTTGTTGCAAATCAGTTTTATACATTTCCACCGTAACAGATTGTGTTGCGACAGTAACATTTCCTCTTCTTTGATTAGATTCAGTTTTAACATATTCGTTATAACCGCCATATCTGAAATAATTATCATCAGCATTAGATCCAAAATCACGACTTCCATTTCTTCTATTCATGTTTATGCCATCTGTAACATAAACTAGTGTAGCATCAAAATCTTTTTTGATGGGTTCTGAAGTTGGTAAAGAAACTGTATACGTAATGTTTTTAATTGTTCCTGGTTCAATTCTATCTACATTTAATGTTAATAATCTGTTCGATGAATTATAATTTGCTCTAGCATTTTGAGCTGATATGAATTGTACTCCTTCAGGTAAAACAACTTTATACTGTGTTTTATTTGAACGGGAATGACCTTTATTTTCTAGAGAAACTTCTAATGTAGCATTTATTAATGAGGTAGAAGTTGATGGTGATGTAACAGTGTATTTTGTTTGCGTAGTAGTAGCTTTTAAATAAGCACCACTATTGACTTTCACATCTGCTAATCCACTTCCTCCAAAGTTATTCTTCCCTTTTAAAATTCTACCTCCATTGGCACTTTCATAACTTCTCTTTTCAAATGTTTCAAACATAAATCTTAATCTCGATACATTATTAGGCACATTAAAAACACCTGTGAACACACCAAAGGATTTACTTGCTGTGTTTGGTCTACCAGAATAAAGTAAATCTGTAGGGTTATTAGAATCATAAATTGAAACTTTAACACCATTTATACCATTTGTGTTACCCATTGAAGTACCAATAAAATATAATTGAACTTCTGACCCTGGTGTTACATCAACATCTTGATAAATTGGACCTACAGTTTTATCTCCCGCTACGCCACCTAAATTATTTGGGTATTTTGAAAGTACTGCAGCAATTTTATTGTTTGTTTTATCAAAAACGTATGGATTATATGGTGGTAATGCTTTAGGTCCCCACACAAGAGGAATTTCTGTTTGATCATTATCTTTCACATGCCATCCAGTGATTTTACCTGCTTGGTTCATTTCAGACACTGTTTGATTAGTAGGAATAACTGCACCATTAGACGTATCTGTAAAAGTACCGTTAATAATTTGACCAGAATTAGTTTCATTTATACTCATTTGGTCTTGGTTATTATCAACATTGTTATCAGTAGATCGCTTTGTTCTTTTATGAATTGATTTATTTTCATTAAATGTATTATTGCTATCATTTTTCGAAATATTTTGATGTGATAATTCTGGTTCTATAGTTTTTTCGTCTTGATTTGTCTCTATAGAATTTTCCTTAATCTCTTCATTATCTATTCTATATGTACCATTAGCATTATCTACTTTAGAATTAATTTCGCTATTATTAATTTTAATAGCGGTTGCTATTTCTTTTATAGAATCATTACTATTTTTTTCGTTTTCTATGTAATTATCATTATTATGTATTGATTTATCATCAGTTTGAGATTTAACATTTTGCGAGGTAGCTTGCGAAGAATTACTTTCTTCTTCTTGAGTTGCTGCATGACCTGGATGTGATAAGAAAGTCAGTGTAGCTATGACAGTGGAAAATATTCCTACACTAAATTTACGAATACTAAATTTCTGTTTTTTAAAAAGATTCATTATTGTCCTCCTTGATGTTCTTGTCTTGTTGTAATAGTAATAATGAATAGTAATGTATATTGATATTAAATTGTATTATATGATTTTATGCAATTGTTATCATACCTTTTTATAATATCAAATATCATCTGAAATAACCAGAATAAATTTTTCATTAAATAAGATTTTCGTATAGCATAAAGCTTTTAAAAATTATATTTTAAATAATTACATGTTGTTTTCAAATTAATACTAAAAAATCAGACCCCACTATTATGTGAAGTCTGATTTCCAAATAAATTCATTGATTAACTATTTTCTTTGTTTCTTTTTCTATTTTTCAAGAATAAGAATAAATCACTTATCAATGCTAAACCTGCTAATGGTGATTGATTTTGACCTTCTTTACCAGTGCTTGGCAATTTAATAGAATCTTTGTTATTACCTGAGCTAGTATTATAATTATCACTTGAATTATTATTTCTATACCCATCATTATTATTGCCACTTGCTAAAGCTTTCTTACCTTTTGAAACTTCTGGGTTTACCTTTTCTATTTCTTCAATAGCTTTATTTGTAATTGAATCAACGTCGTTGTTATTAATATCATTATCTAATTTTTCTAAAGCATTTTTAACAATTTCATCAATCATGTTCTTCGCTTTATTTTTTTGTTCGTCTGTTAAACCTACTAATGCATCAATTTTAGCTTTTTGCTTTCTAGCTACATTTAAGATAGTCTCTTGAGCCTTAGGTTTTTTAACAATTTTAACTTTAACTTCTTTTAATTTAGAAGTAAAAGTAACTTGAACTTTATCAACATCGTCATTACTATTTGCATTGTCTATTGCTTTATTAGCTTTATCGATTATTTTATCAACTTCTGCTTTTGCTGCGTCTTTTTCTTCTTTAGTTGCTTTATTATCCTTATCGATTTCTGCTTTTTTAGCTTTCGCTTGATCTAAAAGTGTTTGTTTCACAACAGTTTTCTTAGTAGTATCAGGTTGTATTTTTTTAATGATGTTACTACTGCTATTTTTAGCTTGATCTACATCATTATTAGTAGCTCCTTTATCTATATTATCTTTAGCTTTTTTAGCTTCTTCATCTACTTTTGATTTTGCTGAGTCTTTTTCTTCTCTAGTCGCATTGTGATTATTATCAATCTCTGATTTTTTAGCTTTCACTAATTCATCAATCGCTTTTTTAGCTGCGTCTTTTTTCACTACTTCAACTACAACACTATTAATGCCATTTGTACCTTTATCTTTGACCTGATCAACATCACTATTTGTAGAAGCTTGATCTATCTCTTTTTTTTCTTTAGTGACTTCTTCATCTACTTTTGATTTTGCTGCATCTTTTTCTTCTTTTGTTGCATTAGGTGTTTGATCTATTAAATCTTTTTTAGCTTTTGCTACTTCATCTATTGCTTGTTTAGCTTCTGGTTTTTTAATTGTTTCAGGTTGAATAGGAGCAATAGCTGTATGACCATTATTATTACCTTGGTCAACTTGGTCATTAGTAGTTGCTTGATCAATAGCACTTTTAGCTTTAGTAACTTCTTCATCTACTTTTGATTTTGCTACATCTTTTTCTTCTTTTGTTGCATTTGTGTTATTATCAATTTCTTGTTTCTTAGCTTTAGCGACTTCGTCAATTGCGCGTTTCGCTTCTGCCTTTTTAATGGTATCAGGTTGAATTGCTGTAATAGTTGTAACGCCTTGAGTTTTAGCTTGATCTACTGCTTCATTTGTTGTCGCATTATCAATAGATTGTTTTGCTTTTGTTGCTTCTTCATCTACTTTCGCTTTAGCTGCATCTTTTTCTTCTTTAGTTGCTTCTTGATTTTGATCAATTTCAGCCTTTTTAGCTATTACTTCATCATCAATTGCGCGTTTTGCTTCTGACTTTTTAACAACGTCTGGTTGAATTTTTGTTATAGCTGAAGCACCGTCTGTTTTAGCTTGATCGACATCATTATTCGTTGTAGATTGGTCAATGTTATTTTTAGCTTTTGTTGCTTCTTCATCTACTTTTGCTTTCGCTGCGTCTTTTTCTTCTTTAGTAGCTTCTTGATTTTGATCAATTTCTGCTTTTTTAGCAGTCACTGCATCATCAATTGCTTGTTTTGCTTCTGCTTTTTTAACAACTTCTGGTTGGATTGAAGAAATTGTTGTTTCACCTGATGTTTTTGCTTGATCTACACCATTATTAGTAGAAGCTTGATCAATCGCTGCTTTTGCTTTTGTTGCTTCTTCATCTACTTTTGTTTTAGCAGCATCTTTTTCTTCTTGTATAGCATTTTCATTATTATCAATTTCTTGTTTCTTAGCTGACACTGCCACATCGATGGCTTGTTTCGCCTCAGCTTTTTTAATAGCTTCTGGTTCTATTGAAGAAATTATTGTAGTTCCATTCGTTTTTGCTTGGTCAACATCATTATTTGTGTTGGCTTTATCGATTGCTGACTTAGCTTTTGTTACTTCTTCGTCAACTTTAGCTTTCGCTGCATCTTTCTCTTCTTGTGTAGCATCAGAAACTTGATCTATTGCTGCTTTTTTAGCTGTAGCAGCATCATCGATTGCTTGTTTCGATTCAGCTTTTTTGATTGCTTCAGGTTGAATTTTGTTAATAGCAGTTATTTCATTATCTCGAGTTTCGTGTACAGCATCATTAGTACTAGCTTGATCTATAAGTTGTTTCGCTTTAGTAGCTTCTTCATCTACTTTTGCTTTAGCTGCATCTTTTTCTTCTTGTGTAGTAGTACCATCTTGATCTATGGCGTTCTTTTTGGCTGTAACAGTATCATCAATCGCTTGCTTCGCTTTAATTTTTTCTATTGATTCTGGTTGAATATTATTAATAGTAGTTACACCAGAGTCTTTCGCTTGATCTACCGCGTCATTCGTAGTCGATGAATCAATTGCTCGTTTTGCTTTAGCTACTTCTTCATCCACTTTTGCTTTTGCTGCATCTTTTTCTTCTTGTGTAGCTGTTGGATGTTGGTCAATTTCATTTTTCTTAGCTGCTGCATCATCAATTGCTTGTTTAGCATTTGCTTTTTTAACTGCATCTACTTGAATACCTGCTATTGTAGCAGTTTCAGAATTTTGTACTTGATCTACATCATTATTTGAATTTGCTTGAGTAATTGCATCTTTCGCTTTTTGTACTTCAGCATCTACCTTAGCTTTTGCTGCGTCTTTTTCTTCTTGTGTAGCTGTTGGGTGTTGATCAATTTCTTGTTTCTTAGCTGTTGCTGCATCATCAATTGCTTTTCTTGCTGCTGCTTTTTTAACAATATCAGGCTGAATTACTGAAATTGAATTGTTGCCTAAGTCTCTCGTTTGGTCTACACCATCATTCGTTGTTGCTTGATCAATCGCTGTTTTAGCTTTAGCAGCTTCGACATCTACTTTTGCTTTTGCTACGTCTTTCTCTTCTTGAGTTGCATCACTATTATTGTCAATTGCTGCTTTTTTAGCATTTGCACTATCATCTATTGCTTGTTTTGCTGACGATTTCTTAATCGTATCAGGTTGTATTCCTTCAATAGTTGTTACACCAGATGATTTGGCTTGCTCTACATCGTTGTTTGTAGTAGCTTGATCAATCGCTGCTTTTGCTTTGGTAGCTTCAGCATCAACTTTATCTTTAGCTGCCTGTTTTTCTTCATCTGTAGCATCGGCAACAGTATCAATTGCTGCTTTCTTAGCAACGACTTCATCATCAATTGCTTTTCTTGCTGCTGCTTTTTTAGTAACTTCTGGTTGTATACCAGTAATAGTCGAAGTACCGCTATTTTGTTCTTGGTCTACATTATCATTTGTTGTTGCTTGTGTAATTGCTTGTTTTGCAGCTGTTACAGCTGCATCAACTTTCGCTATTGCTGCATCTTTTTCTTCTTGTGTTGCATCTGACGTATTATTTATCGCTTCTTTTTTAGCAGTTGCTGCATCATCAATCGCTTTTCTTGCTGCTGCTTTCTTCACCGTATCAGGAAGTATTCCAGAAATAATTGTAGTATTATTGTTTGTTGCTTCATCTACAGCATTATTTGTAGTTGCAGCATCTGTGGCAGCTTTAGCTTGTTTTGCTGCTTCATCAATTTTGGCTAAAGCTACATCTTTCTCTTCTTGAGTGGCTTCATTGTTATTATTGACTAATGATTTTTGGTTTAAGACTGCTGTATCAATTGCTTGTTTTGCATCTGATTTTTTAACTATTTCAGGTTGAATATTATTAATTGAACTAATACTGTGCGCTTGTACTTCATCAACACCATCATTATTTGTAGATTGGTCAATAAGTCTATCAGCATTTCTAACTTCATCTGTAACTCTTTGAATCGCTGCATCTTTTTCTTCTTGTGTTGCATCACTATTTTGATTAATTAGCGCCTTTTTAGCTTCTGCAGCTTGTTCTATAGCTTTTTTTGCATTTGCTTTTTTGATTACATCAGCATCAATACTATTAATGATGTTGATGCCATTAGTTTGAGCTTGATCTACGTCATTATTAGATGTAGCTTGATCAATTAACGCTTTCGCTTTATTAGCTTCTTCAGTTGCTTTAGCCATAGCGACATCTTTTTCTTCCTGAGTAGCATCATAGTGACTATCGATAAAAACTTTGCGATCCGTTAAAGCTGCCTCAATTGCTTGTTTCGCAGCGGCTTTCTTAGTTGCACGTACATTAATTGAATTAATTTGGGCGATACTGCTTTCTTTTAAAGGAGCGATATCACTACTACTAGTTAAATTATCAATTTCACCTTTTTTCTCATTATATTTATTTTGTAGTTTAGTTAAAGCGACTTGTTTTTCTTCAGTAGTAGCTTCAGTGTTACTATTAATGACATTTTCTCTAGCTTTAGCAGCTTTATCTACATCAAATTTTGCTTTTGCTTTTTCCAAGTTTAATAATAAATTATTAATTTCAGCTTGATTCTTTCTATCTGTTATTGGGGTTGCATCAGTTTCATTTTTAACAACTTTTGCGTTTGTAAGTGCTGTTTGTAAGTTGTTCCAAGCCTCTACGGAATAATCATTTTGATTTGCTTGAGCAAGTTCTGTTTCAATTTCACTTATTTTATTATTGATAGCATCTTTATACATGAAGACAGTGACAGATTGTGTTGGTGCATTTGTAGTACCTTGTCTTTGATCACTCTCAGCGATAATAAACTCATTATTACCACCATATCGAAGGTAGTTATTATCACCAGGTGTTTGCGTAGCAAGGTCTCTTGAACCATTTTTTCGGTTCATATTAATACCTTCAGTTTGATAGATTAGATTCGCATTAAAATCTTTTTTAATTGGTACTGAAGTAGGTAATGATACAGTATAAGAAACGTCTCTTGTTGTACCAGCATCTATTGGATTAATACTAAGTGTCAATTCTCTTGTATCTTCATTAAATGAACCAGTTGCATTTTCAGCAGTTACAAAAGTTGCCCCTTCTGGTAATACAACTTTATATTGAGTTTTGTTAGAACTTGAATGACCTTTATTTTCAATAGAAAAATTTAATTTAGCATTAACATTAGGTGATGTCGCAGAAGTAGAGTTTGCTTGATATTCTGTTTGAGCTGGACTCACTTTTAAGTATGCACCAGTATTAACAGAAACATCAGCAACTACACCACCACCAAAGTTATTTGGGCCCTTAAGTAATCGATGTCCACTATAAGTGTCATGACTTACATTTACTAAAGATTCAAATTGTACTCTAATTCTTGAGATATTATCAGGTACATTAAATACCCCTTTAAAAATACCAAAAGGTTGGCTACTTGTTTTAGGTGTACCTTTATATAATAAAGTTGAAGGATTATTTGCATCATAGACAAATAAACGAGCACTGTTAAATCCTGAAATATTTCCCATAGAAGTACCAATAAAATGGAATTGCAATTCAGAACCTGGTGTAACATCGATATCTTGATAAATCGGACCTACATTATTATCGGGTCTACCATACGATAAGTTATCACTATACTTAGATAATACAGCACCAATTTTGTTATTAGTCTTATCGAAAGTGACATACGTGTATGATGGTAAAACTTTAGGTCCCCACACCAATGGGATTTGTGTCTGTTGACTATTTACTACTTGCCATCCTGGTATTGTGCTTGCAGCATCCATAGCAGATTCTGTAGCAGCCGTTGGAATTTCCGCACCGTTAGATGTATCAGTAAAATTACCATTAACAATCTGTCCAGAGTTTGTTTCATTGATTGCCATTGGATCTGGTTGAGTTTGAGGATTTGAAGATGTATCATTCGCATCACGTTTCACTCGTTTGTGTTTGGCCTTAATACTCTTTTCATTTGATAATGTTTTTTCTTCTGTTGATGGTTGATTAGTGTCAACATTATTAGCTTCGGACTTTGTCTCAGCTAAATCTTTGTTTGAATTTTTATTGTTACTTAAAGTTTCAGACTTGCTCGATTTAGCACTTGTATCATCAACTGAGTTTTGTTTTGGTGCAGGATTATTATCTGCTTTCGTTTCCACTTTAGAAGATGGGTAGCTTGTGTCTTCTTTAGATTCTACTTGTGAAGATGCATTGTCTGGAGCAGTTGATTTTTGATTAGTATCATCTGTACCGCTTGTTTCAGTAACCTTTTGTTGAGCAGATTGACTTTGCTCATCCAATTCAGCTGCATGTCCTGTATGTGTGATAAATGATAATGTAGCAATCACTGTTGAGAACGTACCAACTGTAAATTTACGTATACTGAATTTTTGTTTTTTAAATAGATTCATTAAATATCCTCCTTGTAGTCTGATCTTGATGTCATTGATTTAATGAATTAGTCAAAATATAGTCTAAATCCTATTTGACGATTTACTAAATTATTCTATCACTATTAATAATTGTACGCTAGTGTATTTTAAATTATTATGATAAATATTTTATAAAATATAATTTAGTCCTCTTAAAAATCAAAAAAGCGACTGACATTTGAATTTGTCAGTCGCTTATGCATGATTAAATACTATTTATTTCTGTACCTGCAGTGCCCCATTCGTTCATACCACCTTCTACATTAATAGCATGAATATCATGGTCTTCTAAATATTTCACAACTTTTGCACTACGCATTCCTGCGGCACAAATAATATAATATGTTTCATTCTTATTAAATTGATTTAAGTTGTCAGGAATTTGATCCATAGGAATTGTTTTTGCTCCAGGAATAACTCCCATTGCAGTTTCTTCATCTGTACGAACGTCTACAATATTCACTGGATTAGACTCTAATACTTTTTCTTTTAATTGATCTACTGTAATAGATTCCATTTCTAAAACTCCTTATATTATTATTTTGCAACGATATTAACAAGTTTTTGAGGGACTGCGATTACTTTTTTAATGTCTTTACCCTCAATAGATAGTTTAACATTTTCATCTTTTAATGCTAATGCTTCCATTTCATCTTTGGAAGTATCTTTAGGTATATTTAATTTTGCTCTTACTTTACCATTAACTTGTACTACAATTTCAACCTCTGAATCTACAAGTAAAGATTCATCATAAGTTGGCCATGGTTGATAAGTAATAGTGTCTTCATTACCTAAGCGGTCCCATAATTCTTCACCAATATGTGGCGCAATTGGAGCCAACATTTTTACAAAGCCTTCAGCATATGGTTGATAAATCGTTTCTGCTTTATAGCAATCATTAATAAATACCATTAATTGACTTATCGCAGTATTAAAGTTTAATGTGTTGAAGTCTTCTGTAACTTTTTTAACAGTTTGGTTATACACTTTATCTAATCCATTATCATTATTTTCAACTATTTTATTTGATAATGAACCGTCTTCATTGATGAATAGTCTCCAAACACGGTCTAAGAAACGTCTTGAACCATCAAGACCATTTTCACTCCATGCAATTGCTGCATCTAATGGTCCCATAAACATTTCATATAAACGCAATGTATCAGCACCATGTGAATCTACAATATCATCAGGGTTAACTACATTCCCTTTAGACTTACTCATTTTCTCGTTACCTTCTCCAAGTATCATGCCTTGGTTAAATAATTTTTGGAAAGGTTCTTTCATAGGCACGACACCTAAATCATAAAGCACTTTGTGCCAGAATCTAGCATATAGTAGATGGAGTACGGCATGCTCTACCCCACCAATATATAAATCTACTGGTAACCAATGTTTTAATTTTTCTGGGTCAGCTAACATATTACTATTATGTGGATCGATATATCTTAAATAATACCAACAACTTCCAGCCCATTGTGGCATAGTATTAGTTTCACGACGACCTTTCATTCCAGTCTTTTCATCAATTACATTTACAAACTCGTCGATATTAGCTAATGGTGATTCACCTGTACCTGAAGGTTTAATTTCATCAGTTTCTGGTAGTAAAAGTGGTAACTCTTCTTCTGGAACTGTAGTCATAGTACCATCTTCCCAGTGAATAACTGGTATTGGTTCTCCCCAATAACGTTGTCTGCTGAATAACCAATCTCTTAGTTTGTAGTTTACTTTCTTTTCGCCTGCACCTTTAGCAACTAATAGTTCAATTGCTTTAGAGATCGCCGTTTCATTATCTAAGCCATTTAATTCACCTGAATTAATATGTTCACCAACACCTGTGTATGCTTCTTTTTGAATATCTCCACCAGCAATCACTTCGTTAATTGGTAAATTAAATTTAGATGCAAATTCATAATCACGTTCGTCATGCGCAGGTACAGCCATGACTGCGCCTGTACCATAACTAGATAGTACATAATCTGCAATCCAAATTGGCAATTTCTTACCTGTTAATGGATTTATAGCATAAGCACCTGTGAACACACCAGATTTATCTTTAGCTAAATCTGTACGCTCAAGGTCAGATTTTTTAGATGAGTCTTCTTGATATTTTTTAACCGCTTCTAATTTGTCTTCAGACGTAATTTCATTTACTAATGAATGTTCCGGACTTAATACTAAGAAAGTTGTACCGTAAATTGTATCTGGTCTCGTTGTAAACACATCGATACTAGCATCTTTATTTTCAATCTCAAAAGAAACACGCGCACCTTCTGAACGTCCAATCCAATTACGTTGCATGTCTTTAATAGATTCTGGCCAGTCAAGTTCATCTAAATCTTCTAATAATCGGTCAGCATATTCAGTAATTTTTAATACCCATTGCTTCATAGGTCGTCTATATACTGGGTGTCCTCCTCGTTCAGATACGCCATCAACGACCTCTTCGTTTGATAGAACAGTTCCCAATGCTGGACACCAGTTTACAGCAACTTCATCAACATAGGCTAAGCCTTTATTATACAATTGGATAAAAATCCATTGTGTCCATTTGTAATATTCAGGATCTGTAGTATTTACTTCTCTATCCCAATCATAACTGAAACCTAATTCTTGAATTTGACGTTTAAACGTTTGAATATTTTGCTTAGTAAATTCCCTAGGGTCATTACCAGTATCTAATGCATATTGTTCAGCAGGTAATCCAAAAGCATCCCATCCCATTGGATGTAGTACATTATAACCTTGCATACGTTTATATCTAGATACAATATCAGTAGCTGTGTAACCTTCTGGGTGCCCTACATGTAAACCCGCACCAGATGGATAAGGGAACATATCTAATGCATAAAATTTCTTTTGTCCTAAATTATCACTCGTTTTAAACGTTTTGTTGTCTGCCCAATAATTTTGCCATTTTTTCTCAATTTCCTTATGATTATATCCCAAATCTTTTTCCTCCTATAAATAAAAAACACCTCAAACTATTATTTATTACAGGGACGACTTCTTGCCGCGGTACCACCCTAATTCACATAATATGTGCACTTTATAATAGTAAGAGATGTTTATAATTTAATCGAATAACGGTAAGTTCACTTAATTCTTAACACTAGTTTTCACCACCACTAGCTCTCTGATGAAAAGTACTTAAGTTACTACTCCAATACATTTTAATATTATGAGATTCAAGCACTAATTGCAAGTGGTAGTTACTATTTTATTTCAACTCATGTATATATCATATCTATCTAGATTGTCGTGATTGTTTTCCTTTAGGTAGACCTTTGTCAAAGATTGAAAGGAAGATAATTCCAACAATTAATAAGAACATGATGCCAATGAACATCGCACTCATATTGAAAGTATCAACCAATACACCACCTATTAGTGGTCCAAATGCTTTACCAACAGTTGAAGCTGAATTAACGACTCCTTGATATTGACCCTGTTTTCCTTCTGGTGCCAGATAATTAGCTATAGTTGGTACTGCTGGCCAAACAAACATTTCACCAAAAGTTAATATAATCATTCCTATTAAAAATACAGTAAATTGTTCAGCAAAACTAGTTACAAAGAAAGACAGCATAAAAATTAAAATACCAACTAACATTTGATATTTTAAATTCCCTTTTAATAAAATAATTGCTGGTCTTATTAACGGTTGAGCAACTAAAATCATAATACCGTTAACTGTCCATAATATACTGTATTGTGACATAGAAATATTTAATTCTTGTGTAAATGATGCAATTGTAGTTTCCCATTGAATGTAAGCAATCCAACAAATAGCAAACATTACACATAATAATAAGAGTGCAATAAAGCGTTTTTTATTTTCTTTACTATGAATGTCTAGGCTGTCTGGTGTTCTAATTTTAGCGTGATATTCAAGATTAAATTGCGTTATCGCTACAATCCCAAATAAGACGTACATAATCAGGTTAGCTAAGAAAATATAATTAAAGCTTAACTCAGCAACGAAACCACCCATTGCTGCGCCTGTTGCTACACCAATGTTTTGAGCTAAGTATATTGCATTGAATGTCGTTCTCCCCCCGTTAGGCCAAACTGCACCAGCCATTGCATAAATTGCGGGAACTATCATTCCGCCACCAAAGCCTAACAATACTAACCAAATCGCATACCATGGCCAACCATGGAAGAAGTTTAAAAGTGTAGTACTGATTAAACATGTAACGGTACCTATCATTATTGTTCGATAACCACCTAACTTGTCGAACAATGAACCTCCTAGTAAATTTCCGACTACCATTCCAAATGAATTAACCATTAGAACAATCGCAGCAATTGTCAGGCTCTTACCAAGCTCTTCTTTCATATAAATTGTGTTTAAAGGCCATAAAAAGCTAGAGCCAGTTATATTTAGCGCCATGCCTATAACTAGCCACCATACTGATCTAGGTATATTCATATTTATTAGTCCCCTCTTTATATTTTTGTTGAACTACATTAAACACTATAACATTAAAGTATGTTAAAATCTTTAATTAGAACTAAGTTAGATAGAAAGGAAAATGTGTTATGGGTAACTATTTCCCGTATGCCTTTGAAAATAAACGATATCATACATGGAATTATCATTTAAAAAATAAATTTGATCAAAAGATTTTTAAAGTAGCACTTGATGGTGGATTTGACTGTCCTAACCGTGATGGCACTGTTGCACATGGTGGGTGCACGTTCTGTTCAGCCGCAGGTAGCGGTGACTTTGCTGGCAACAGAGCTGATCCAATTGAAGTTCAATTTCAACAAATTAAAGATAGAATGCATGAAAAATGGAGTGAGGGTAAATATATTGCTTACTTCCAAGCCTTTACTAACACTCATGCGCCTGTAGAAGTTCTTAAAGAAAAATATGAACCTGTCCTAAAGGAAGAAGGCGTAGTTGGTTTGTCAATTGCAACAAGACCAGACTGTTTACCTGATGATGTTGTAGAGTATTTAGCCGAACTAAATGAACGTACTTATTTATGGGTGGAATTAGGTTTACAAACTGTCCATCAAGAAACTACAGATTTAATTAATCGTGCTCATGATATGCAAACATATTACGATGGTGTTGCTAAATTAAGAAAGCACAACATTAATGTGTGTACGCATATTATTAATGGATTACCAGGTGAAGACTATGAAATGATGATGGAAACAGCACGTGAAGTGGCTCAAATGGATGTTCAAGGCATAAAAATACATTTACTTCATTTATTAAAAGGGACACCAATGGTTAAACAGTATGAAAAAGGAATGCTCGAGTTTATGTCGCAAGAGAATTATACCAAGTTAGTCTGTGATCAATTAGAAATTTTACCACCAGAAATGATTATTCATCGAATTACTGGAGATGGTCCAATTGATTTAATGGTGGGCCCTATGTGGAGTGTTAATAAATGGGAAGTTTTAAATGAAATTGATGATGAATTAGCACGACGCAATTCATATCAAGGTAAACATTATTCATCTGAAGTAAAGGTTAAATCATGAAATTAGAACGAATTCTCCCCTTTTCAAAAACGTTAATAAAAGAACATATTAAGCAAGATAGTATTGTCATTGATGCTACTTGTGGCAATGGTAACGACACGTTATTTCTTGCACAGCAAGTTTCTAATGGCCATGTTTTTGGTTTCGATATACAAGATACAGCAATCCAATCAACTTTCGAAAAAGTAAAAGCATTTAATAATGTAACATTAATTCAAGATGGCCATGAGAACATTAAGAAACATATTGACATTCAATTTAAAGGTCAAATAGATGCGGCAATTTTTAATCTTGGTTATTTACCTAAGGGTGATAAATCTATTGTTACAAGACCTGAAACTACAATTAAAGCAATAAATGCTATTTTTGATTATTTAAGTGTCGAGGGAATTATAGTGCTAGTTATATATCATGGGCATGCTGAAGGACAAGTTGAACGAGATGCCTTATTAGATTTTTTAGAACATTTTGATCAAGAGAAAGCTCATATTCTTAAATATCAATTTATGAATCAAGTGAATCACGCGCCATTTATATGTGCGATTGAGAAACGCTAAACCTAACATCATCATCTCTAACAAAATTTTAAATAATATAAAAAATCCACTCCATAGTTTTAATTATGGAGTGGATTGTTTTGTCGAAAAATCTCTCTAAATTATATTTAAAACGATATAAACTAAAACATCAAATCGATTAAACACGCATTAATGAATTTAGACTATTTTCAAGTATTTCATATCGTTTTTTTATAGTAGCAGTAATGAAATCTAATAATTCATTTTTTAGTTCTTGCTTCTCTTTATTAAAATGTATAATTACAGTTCGTTCATCATCTAATGGTCTCTCTTTAAATATCCATTCAGATTGAACAAGTTTGTTATATGTACGTGTACGTTTATACGATTTAATATTAACGTAACTATCCATTTCTTTTAACGTCATGGACCCTTTGTCCCATAAAGTTAGTAAAATTAGAACCTCTTCTTTGGTCAAATCATAAGTTTCATAAATCACTTTAAAAATCGAATTGATTTCTTTACACACTTCTTCAAGCTGCAAAATCATAGAAACATTCTCGCCTGCTTGATTATTCATGCTGCTCCCTCCCTAAATAATTGTACACATCCCGATTAAATAATTATAGAATTAACTATCATTATATATTTACCCAATTATTCTCTTTGTAATTAAACAATTTATAATAACTCCTAAAAATTAACTTACATTAAAGCATATGTTAAATTACTTTAAATTTTTATTGGTAATTCAACTATATGTAATTAAAATTAAAAACATATACTATTTACATTATATTATATTTTTACTTTAATTTAAAAGATGTCAACTTCTAAATTTTGAATTACCTTTGCGCATTAATCAATTGCATTACATATAATTGTTTACCAAAAAAGAGCTAGAACAGAATTCTTATCGAATTCTTAGTCCCAGCTCCTCAAGGAAGACTAAAATTGAAGAAATATTATAAATAATTTCTTAATTTGATCAACTATGACGAATATGCGTTGTAGTCATTAAATATTACTTCATTACACACTCTAATTTTTAAACTTCTTCGATTTCTTCTTCATTTACAATAAACCCCATTGTATTCACACTATTATTTAAAAATGTCAACACGTAACGCATCACTTGATCACGTTCAGGTTCATTATGAATTTCATGATAGAAGCCTTCCCATACTTTAAAATAAAATTCATTAGTGTTTAAATTATTTTTAAGTTCATTGAATGAACGTAATTCCAATAATTTATCTTCAGTTCCATACATTAGTAACGTTGGCATAGATTGTATATCCTTGAAATGTTGAACTGTATCTTTCATTGTTTCCAACAAAATGTTATACCACTTGTAGGTTACTTTTCTTAGCATTAATCCATCTTGTTTAGTTTCTTCAATAACTTCATCATTTCGCGTTAAATCTTTAGTTTCAATACCTAATTTGAATCGTGCGTCCTTAGATCCTTTACCTACATTTGAAATTAACATATTTTTACGTGTCTTATTATTTCTTTTAAATTCTAACAATGGAGAAAGGAGTAACATACCCTCGATAGGCAATTCTGTTTTTTCAAGTACATTTAATAAAATTAATCCACCTAGTCCAACACCCATGACAAAAGTAGGAATCTTGTATTCATTAGCAATTCTAACCCATTCTATTAGTGTTTCATGGTATATATCAAAATGCTCAAGTTGTCCCTTGTTTGCTCTAGATGTTTGACCTTGTCCAGGTAAATCACCCATTATAACGTGATAACCATTACGTCTTAACATCGTAATAACGTATGCATATCTGCCAGTGTGTTCTAAAATGTTATGTACTATAACCACGACACCTTTAGCATCGTGTTCAGTTTCCCATTTCCACATATGTATAATTCCTCTCTAACTTATATTTCGATAAATGTATTATATCAGATTATTTGTTTGGACTGGTGTAAATCTTAGAGACAAAGTGATTACAAATTTTAGTTCGATATTGTAATTATACCTTTTTTTATAGTATTCAGATAATTGAAAACGCTTTCTACAATCACATATTCATGCTAAACTATTATTAAATTATAAGTTTTATGTAACATGGAGGAATGGGATATGTCACTTTTTAAGAATTTTTTTATTGCATTATCAAATAGCACTTATTTAAATGAAACAGCAAAAAAAGTAGGTCCTAAAATGGGTGCAAATAAAGTTGTGGCTGGTAATACTATCGAGCAATTGATTGACACAATTGAGAGACTAAACGATAAAAATATAGCTGTTACAGTTGATAATCTTGGCGAGTTTGTAGGAACGGTTGAAGAAGCTACTCAAGCTAAGAATGAAATTTTAGAAGTTATGCAAGCTATTAAAGATTATAATGTTGATGCTCATATGTCTGTAAAATTAAGTTCTCTTGGTGGTGAATTTGATACTGAGCTAGCTTATAATAATTTAAGAGAGATTCTACTTAAAGCCAACGAATTTGATAATATGCATATTAATATCGACACTGAAAAATATGACAGTTTACAGCAAATTGTTGAAGTGTTAGATAGACTTAAAGGGGAATTCAGAAACGTTGGAACAGTAATACAAGCTTATCTTTATGATGCAGTTGATTTAATTGATAAATATCCTAATTTACGCTTGAGATTAGTTAAAGGTGCCTATAAAGAAGATGAACAAATTGCATATCAAACTAAAGAAGAGATTGATGCAAATTACATAAAAATCATTGAGAAGCGTCTTTTAACTGCTAAAAACTATACATCAATCGCTACACATGACGATCAAATAATTAATCACGTTAAACAATTTGTTAAATCACATAATATTGACAGAGATCAATTTGAATTTCAAATGTTATACGGATTCCGTAGTGAATTAGCTGAGGATATTTCTCGACAAGGATACCATTTCACAATTTATGTTCCTTATGGCAATGATTGGTTCGGTTACTTCATGCGTAGATTAGCTGAACGCCCTCAAAACCTTGCTCTTGCTTATCAAGAATTTGTTTCAACTAAGACATTGAAGAAAATTGGCGTTTTCACTAGCCTAGGCCTTGGAGCTGCATTTATTATTTCTGGTCTCACAAGATTATTAAAAAGATAAAAAATAAATCCTCGACACTGCTAATACTTTGTCGAGGATTTGTATTTTTAATTAAAATTGTTTTAATAAATTTGCCATTTCAATAGCACTTACTGCTGCTTCAGCACCTTTATTACCCGCTTTAGTTCCAGCTCTTTCAACCGCTTGTTCAATACTTTCAGTGGTTAATACGCCAAATATAACTGGAATATCGCTTACATCATTTGCCTTTGATACTCCTTTTGCAACTTCATTACATACATAATCATAATGAGATGTTGCACCTCTAATTACACAACCTAAAGTGATGACTGCGTCATATTCACCTTTTTGAGCTAGTTTTTTAGAAACTAAAGGAATTTCAAATGCACCAGGTACATAAGCAACATCTATATTACTATCTTCCACACCATGACGAACAAGTGTATCTTTTGCACCATCTAATAAACGGTTCGTAATAAAATCATTAAATCGACTTACTACAATAGCTACTTTTAAATCTGTTCCTACCAATTTACCTTCAAAATTCATCTTTATTCCTCCTAAATTAAATGTCCCATTTTTATTTTTTTAGTATTCATATAATCATGATTATGTTCATTTTCAGCTACAATAATTGGTGTGCGGTCCGCAACTTTAATACCATACTCAGATAATCCCTCAAATTTTTTAGGATTATTACTTAACAAATTCACTTGTTGTACATTGAAATAATTCAAAATTTGAGCAGCTATATGATAATCCCTTAAATCTTCATCAAATCCTAAAGCTAGGTTGGCAGTTACTGTATCATGACCTTGTTCAATTAATTCGTATGCTCTTAATTTATTGATTAACCCTATGCCTCTTCCTTCTTGAGGCAAATAAATGATCATGCCACCATGCTCATTAATATATTTCATCGCTGATTCTAGTTGTGCACCACAATCACATCTTTGACTATGGAAAATATCACCTGTTAAACATGCAGAATGAATACGCACATTCTCTGTGACACGTGGTTCCCCTTTAGCAAGTACAACAATTTCTTCTTTAGTTAATGATGATTCGAATCCATACATTTCAAAAGCTCCATGATCTGTCGGCATATTAACTTTTGCTTTTAACTCAACACTAGTGTCTTTGTCTTTTTGATAATTAACTAAACTTTCAATAGTAATCATTTTAAGACCATGTTGATGTTTAAACGCTTCTAGTTGCTCACCTTTAGCCATTGTCCCATCTTCATTCATGATCTCACATATAACACCTGCCGGAGCTGCTTTCGTTAATTTCGCTAAATCTACAGCTGCTTCTGTATGACCAGTACGTTCCAAGACACCATTTTCTTTAGCTATTAATGGAAAAAGATGACCAGGTTTATGGAAATCTTCAGGAGTTGATTCTGGATTAATTAAAGCGCGTGCCGTTGCCATTCTATCAAATGCACTTATACCGGTTGACGTTGTAGCGTGATCGATACTTACTGTAAAATTAGTTCCAAAACCATCTGTGTTATGTTCTACCATAGGCATTAGATTAAATTTGAGTGCCAAGTCTTTACTAATTGGTGCACAAATTAGCCCTCTACCTTCTTTAGCCATAAAATTAATAGTATTATCATTCATCCATTGTGTTATAGCTACAAGATCTCCTTCATTTTCACGATCCTCGTCATCCACAACAATAATACTTTCACCACGTTTTAAAGCATTTAATGCATCCTTAATTTCGTCAAATTCCATCTATAATTACGCCTCCTAAAAGCCAAATGCTTTTAACTTATCTAATGTAAGCTCTGACTCATTTCTACTTACCATTCGTTCAACATATTTAAAAAGAACATCCGTTTCTAAATGAACTTGGTCGCCATTTTGTTTAGAAGATAAAATCGTTGAACGTCTTGTTTCAGGTATTAAATGAATATCAAAACTATCATGTCGTAAATCGAAAATTGTTAAACTCACACCATCCACAGTGATTGAACCTTGTTTGACCATTTGATTAATGATAGTTGAAGATGCTCTAATCGAAACTATTCTAGAATTAGGAGTTTCTTTAACTTGTGTTATAACACCTTTGTCATCAACATGACCTAAAACAAAATGACCTCCAAAACGTCCATTTCCTGACATTGCTCTTTCTAAGTTGACTTCATCATTTTTATTGATTTGAGATAGATATGTTTTATCTTCAGTACCTTTTATGAGTTGAACAGAAAAATAATTACTTGTGAAGTCAATCACTGTTAAACAAGCTCCATTCACACTGATAGAGTCACCGATATGCATGTCTTCTGTGATAGTTTGACAAGCTATATCCAATGTTCTAACCGATTGATGAGTACGAATATTTTTGACAGTACCTATTTCTTCAACAATACCTGTAAACATAAGTTGTCACTTCTTTCGCAAAATCATTTTTAAATTTTGATTAATTAACTCAGTAGAAGAAATTTCAAATTGCGTGGTTTCATTTAAATCAATAATATCCGCAGTTTGATAGAATTGATTTTTTCCAGAACCACCTATTATTTTCGGGGCGTAATAAATAATAAGTTGATTAATAAAATCAGTTTGAAGAAATTTGGAAGTTATACGAGGACCAGCTTCTATTAATAATGAACCAATACCTCGCTTATAAATATCTTTAAGTATATCTTTTAAATAGCATTTATCTATACAGATAACCTTTATGTTTCGATTTGGACTTTCAAGCGTTTGATTTTCAGTGTAAATCCACACTTCACTCGACGAATCTTGAAAAAGTTGTTTCGTAAAATCAACATTGCCACTTTTAGCCAACACTATTCGGATTGGATTTTTACCATTCGGAATACGAGTCGTGTAAAGTGGGTTATCAGCATTAATTGTGCCATTTCCTGTCAACACAGCATCATGCGTATGTCTTAAATGGTAGACATCTTGTTTAACCTCTGAATTAGTAATCCATTTACTCTGACCTAAATCTGTTGCTTGTTTACCGTCTAATGACACAGACACTTTCATCGTTATTTCAGGGATTTGCCCTGACTTAGCTTTAAAAAAGTCTTTATATAAGGCAGCTGCTTCTTCAGAGTATTGATATTCTACATCAATCCCAGCTTGTTCTAATATAGCATCACCTTCAGACGGTAATGTCGTATCTTTAACAGCATAAATAACTTTGCTAAGTCCAAATTCAATAATTTTGTTCACACATGGTGGTGTTGAGCCAAAGTGGGTACATGGTTCTAGCGAAATATAGATTATTCCACCTTTTGCTTCCTTTCCAGCCATATCAAGTGCTTGTACTTCTGCGTGTTTCTCACCTTGTTTTAGATGAGCACCGAGTCCAACTATTCGGCCGTTATTAACAACGACTGCACCAACTGGAGGATTGATACCCGTTTGTCCTTTAACCATTTGTGCGAGTTGTATAGCGTATTCCATAAAATTACTCAATAAATCACCTCAAAATTAAAACTCCCTATACCAATAAAGTGCTTAAAGGCATAGGGAGACCAAATGTATATTCAAATAAGCTTACAACATTAGAAATGTGTATGCTAAATAACCGTCATAATTATCAAATAAAGACGTCTCATTCTTTCTCCCATCCAGACTTTCACTGTCGGCTCTAGAATCTCACTAGATCAGCCATCAAAGTTATTACCTTTCACTTTGACAGGTCGCAGGCTTATATTACTGCCGGTTGGGAATTGCACCCCGCCCCGAAAGAATTCATATGAAATTGTGATTGTTTGAGTTAACGTAGTTTAATAACTACAACATTTATCATACGCTTATTGTTTAAAAAATACAAACCTTGAACGCTGTATATTGTTAAATAGAGTAACTAATAACGGAATTGGGTTATTTAAGTGTAAATGTCTACATTATGAATTAAAATGGTCAAATTTACTTTGGTTTTCATATAAATAATTTACAGAATTGACCGCTTGATCAACGATCATCTTCACTCCATTACGCAATTTATTAACGCCATTAGTTACTTGCCCAATAGCTATCATATTGTTAAGAGTTCCATATCTTGGACTTATGACTTGATTGGTTTCTGGAATAATTTGTATACCTCCCATTGGATGTGGTTGAACAATTTGTCTGTTTTGGAGGTTAAGAATAAGCTGATCTTCCTCATCTAAATCTGATAAATGTGTTTTTGATCCAGTCGAATTAATAATGACATCATATTGATAATAATCATCATCATTGTTGAATTTCAATAAATAATGGTTGTCTTTATAAGTAATATCTTCTATTCCGCTTTTAACAATTAATGATTGATTATTTATTAAGTCTATAATTAACTCTGCAGTACGAGGTGGCATAGGGTTAGAATTTAATTGAATAATTTTTGAGAAACGTTTATCAAAGTCTTTCTGATCTTCTCGACTAAAGCTATTCCATATCCAGTTTAGATTTTCTTTAATATTTTCAATTAAACTTTGAAACACACCAATTTCATCAGGTCTATCAAGATCATACTGTAAATCTTGAATTGTATTTCCTGTGCGACGATATACTAGTTTCTCTAAATCAATATTATGATCTTTACATTCTAATTTGAATAATTCAAAAGCTAATTCTAAAGGTACATTTCCATAATATTGCGATTTCAATTCATTAAACTTTTGCTTAGTTAAATGTTTAAACTCAACATCTATCATATTTCCTCTAACACTAGGTAAATGTGCTGAGCGACTAGTCATAGTTATTGGTAATTTAGGATGATGTGTAGCCACGTATCTAACTACATCTAAACTGGCTAATCCGGTGCCTATAATTGCAATATCGTCTGATTGAGACACTTCATCTAATGTATTATATGTAGGATAAGGTGTTTGAATATAACTTTTATTCCCTTTTAGATTATATGGGTCATGATAAGCAAATGTGCCAGTCGTTAAAAATATATAATCATACTCTTTCCATTCACTCATATCTTCTGAAGTACATACATAGTATTTTAATGTAGTCTCATCAATTTCTGAATTTGTAAAAATTTCGCGAACTGGATGCTTAATAATGGTTAAATTATCAAACAACAAGTCGTAGTTAGATAGGTATGACTTCATATAATGACCAAATACAAACCTAGGAAGATATTTTGGATTATCGAATTTAAATTCTGATTGCTCTTGATACCATTTCCAGAACTCTTCATCATCATCCAAATTTAAACTCATTTGCTTAGTTGGCAAATTAATTAATAATTGGCTGCTGTCATTTTGAAAAGGTACACCCTGCCCCATATTCTTATCATGATCATATACATCAACCTCAAGATTTTTAAACGCTTCATTTTTGATTAATTGCCTTAGTACACTAACACCAGCTGTACCCACTCCTATAATTGCTACACGCATATATTCATCATCCTTCTAATTTTCTCTATCAAGAATTTTTAATAATTTTATTATATCAATATCATAATTTGCTTAAAATAATTTATACTTATATGCAATTAGCATTCCCTATTTTTATTTATCCTATATTTATATGTTAGTATTAAGTTATTGAGGTGAACTAAAATGAAATTTCTCTTAAAAGTTGTCGTCGTATTTGTTATAGCATTTAGTTGGATAACTCGAAAAAATAAAGCCGAATAACTATTTGTGAACACAAATTATATTGGCTCTACGTCAAATCGGACTGATGAGTCCAAATATTGAGATTAAGCAACTTTAGGTTGTTTAATCTCTTTTTTTGTTGTTGACGCAAATAGTCGCGAAGTTATAA
>ERZ1023508.192-NODE-192-length-25223-cov-428.788223_pt1 | contig 25223 bp, 29 predicted proteins | sample MGYA00380548_ERZ1023508 | MGnify/ENA primary metagenome ERZ1023508 (study PRJEB33173, sample SAMEA4830311) | metagenome | study: EMG produced TPA metagenomics assembly of the PRJEB25223 data set...
ACTATCCATATCACATAAAGAGCCCCAACCTACGGCAATAGGTTGGGGCTCGGTGTATATCTATGGACTTTCTATTCGTTAATTGTATTATAACATCATAGTGTAGAGGAATGCAAAATCATTAAATTGATATACTATTAAACAAATATACTAATTTAATAAAAATTCAGTTAAACCCTGAGAAGTGGAGGTAATACGTTTTAAATGTAGATAACAGTCATTATGTAAAGTAAATAAAATTGGAGGGAAAAATGGATAATATAATAGCATCTATACCAATAGCTTCAGCTATAATCGGTGGCACATCTGGTTGGATTGGATATAAATTTAACAACTCAATAAAAATGAAGTCTGAAATTGAGGATTCAAGAATTGAATGGATACAGCAAGTGAGAAGTATTAATTTAAATATAATCAAATCATCATATCAGTTTATCATTGAGACTGATTCTTACATAAAATCAAAAAAATTACTAGAAGTAATTGAGGAGAAACAACAAGATCTAGTTAATGGATTAATTTTTCAAAAAAATAGAGATGACGAGGAAAATATAGAAACTAATTATGAAAAACAATTAAAAGATATAGTAAGTAAGGCTAATAATGAAAATTCTAATTTAGAAAATATTATGAATAAAAGAATAAATGCTATGTACACAGCACTTTCATATATTGAACAAATGAAAAACTTATTTCCGATTAATAGATACTATATAGAAAAAACGAAACTACTAAATAAAAAAGTGCTTATCGCTAGAAGTAAGCATTCATATTATATTAAAGAAGATGAATCAATTGAAAATAAAGATATATGTGACGTTTTAGAAAAGTTAAAGAAAGCTATAAAGAACTCGTATAATGATGATAATTTGGAGTTTAAAGAAGCGAATATAGATGAATATTCTAACTTAATTACAAATTACTTGAAAATAGAATGGGAGAAAGTTAAGTCAAGAAAAGGTTAAAGCCATAGCAAAGGACGTGAAAATAAAATGGAAAAATTTATAAAAAAATTATCAGAAGCTATAGAAGAATATTGGGATAGCATTAATGATGTCTATACATCGCTACGAGATTTCTCAAATTATTACGATGAAGTAAATAAATTGAGTATATCATTAGACTATCCACCAATTGATTATATTGATCCTATTTTGTTATCCGATTATTTTTCGGGAGATTTAAGAGAGAAAAATATTAGTGAAGTTTGGGATAATGCTATGTTGTGTTATTTTGATGAATATCATATTAAATTTTTAGAAGAGGGGATTAAAGATTACAATATTCCCCCCAAAGATATTGATATATTAATTGAAATAGTTAATGGATATAAAAATGAGTATTATTTTTTAGTGATAACCACATTATTAACAAGGATAGAAGGCTTGTTTTTTAAGTTCTTTAATTATAAAGGTGATGCTGGGGGTAAAATTAAAGGATTAGTAACCGAAACAATTAAGAAAAATAAAAATAATGACAAATATATAAATGTAAGTAAAAAGGATTATGATTTTGTTATAGATTTTTATGAAAATAAATTGAGCAAAAATTTTAAATATGGTGACCCAAATATTATGAGTGACTTAAAAAGACACCCTATTATTCATGGTTATTCAAATGAATATGGAACAAAAATAAATTCTATTAAATTATTATTGTTTTACGAATATTTCTATCACAGTTTATGTAATCTATCAAAGCAAGATATTATTGATATAAAAAAGGAATTAAATATGACTGATTAGGGCACACCCTAATCATACAAGTTAAGTTGTTGAAATTATCGCAACTATGTCATTGTACTTGGTATATGAGAATAATTTTACTTAATAAATGAGAAAGCGCAGTACACTCACTATATAAGTACTGCGCTTTAAGATTTGCTAATAAGATATTATTCCCAATATAAAATTTGATTCTTGTTTAATTATGAATACTAGACTTATGGGTTGATTTTTAGTTTAGAAAGAGTTATTATATTTTGTGTACCGACCGGTAGGTTTCAAAAATAAAAAGAAAGTATCATACTTTCTTTTAGTAATAAGGTGGTAAGTAGTCATGTCAAAAAAACTTGAGATATTAACAATTGCCCGTGAAGTTATACATTCAAAAGGTTACAAGGCGACTTCTATTAGTGACATATTAAATGCTGCCGATATTGGAAAAGGACAATTTTACTATTACTTTTCTTCTAAGCGAGATTTAGGTTTAGCAGTGATAGATGATTTAGTTGAAGACTGGACTGAACAATTAATAAACAGTAAACTTCATAATAGTGAAAATCCTAAAGAGAATTTAAATGCTATGCTAGACTGGTCCTTTAAATATCATGATGATATGAGCTCAAAAGCTGGATGTCCTGTTGGTAATCTTGCGATTGAAATGAGTGAGCATGATGATCTTTTCAGAGAAAAGATACAAGCTTTTATCGATAAGTGGATACTTTCAATAAAAGAAAATCTCGATGGTTTGAAAGCACAAGAGTTTATAGGAAATTTAGATACAGAAAAGCATGCGCAAACTATTTTTTCAACTGTCGAAGGTGCAATTATGTTGACTAAAGTGAAACAAGATGTTGAATATTTAAAAAATGTGATTGAAATTATAAGATGGCAATATAATTTAACGTGATTTATAAAGCACGTTAAATTCTTATAATTACAATACCAACTGGTAGGTATATTTAGATTCTTAGATTACCACCAAATTGTGATGTTTTTATTTATGAATAGGAGGCAATATAAATGACTGAACAAGTGGATTTTGATGTTGCAATTATTGGTGCTGGACCAGCAGGTATGACAGCTGCTGTTTATGCATCACGTGCAAACTTAAGTACTGTAATGATTGAACGTGGTATGCCAGGTGGTCAAATGGCAAATACAGAAGAAGTTGAAAACTTCCCTGGTTTTGAAATGGTCACAGGACCAGATTTATCAACAAAAATGTTTGAACATGCGAAAAAATTTGGTGCTCAATACCAATATGGCGATATTAAATCAATTGAAGATAAAGGTGGCTATAAAGTCATCAACCTTGGAAATAAAGAAATAACAGCACGTGCAGTGATTATTTCAACGGGTGCTGAATATAAAAAAATTGGTGTGCCAGGCGAACAAGACCTTGGTGGCCGTGGTGTAAGTTATTGTGCTGTATGTGATGGTGCATTCTTTAAAGGGAAAAAATTATTCGTTATCGGTGGCGGAGATTCTGCAGTTGAAGAAGGAACATTCTTAACGAAATTTGCTGACAGTGTAACTATTGTTCACCGTAGAGACGAATTACGTGCACAGAAAATCCTACAAGATCGTGCATTTAAAAATGATAAAATCGACTTTATTTGGAGCCACACATTAAAAACAATTAATGATAAAGATGGCAAAGTAGGATCTGTAACGTTAGAATCAACAAAAGATGGTTCTGAACAAACATTAGATGCAGATGGCGTGTTCATCTATATCGGCATGAAACCATTAACAACACCATTCTTAGACTTAGGTATTACAAACGACGTAGGTTATATCAAAACAAATGAAGATATGAGCACAAAAGTACCTGGTATCTATGCAGCTGGTGATGTGCGTGATAAAGGCTTACGTCAAATCGTAACAGCTACGGGTGATGGTAGTATTGCTGCACAAAGCGCTATTGCTTATATTGAGCACTTAAATGATAACAGTGAGATACTATCTATTTAATCCTTATTTTTAAAATAAAAGACTAATTTATTGCTTTTAAATTTAGAATAAGTTACTGTATTTTATGTACCGACCGGTAGGTATTTTATATTAGGAACTATAATAATCTACCGAGGAGAAGCACAACAATTGAAAATAAACCATAAAAAGATTTAGCTTTAAAATAATTGTACCAACTAGTAGGTACACAATTAAAGGAGTTTTTGAAATGTTACAAAATGATAGTTTATACAAGAGGTCCCATACAAAAAGATTGGTTGAATTCACAAAACTTTCTCATGATTCTTTTAAAAGCTTTATGGAATTTGATCATCAAGTTTTATCAGAAGGTCATTTAAGTAAAAAGTTTAAAGAGGTTATCTCAATAGCAGTAGCACATACAACCGGATGTGCACATTGTATTGATCACCATGTTAAGCAGTTTAAAAAATTAGGTGGCACAAAAGAAGAAATGGCTGAATCAATTATGGTAGCAACTGCATTAAAAGCTGGTTCTGCTATGGCACATAGTGTTAATGCGCTAAATGCATATGACGAAATTGAAGATGACGAACTATATAAATCTTCTTATTTTAACAGGCTGAAAGAACTTGGACAATTAGATGGAGAACGTTTTAAAGCATTTATAAACTTTGATCAACAAGCAATGAAAGCAGGACTATTAACTGTTAAAGAAAAAGAATTAATTGCAATTGCAGTAGCACATACAACAGGCTGTCCATATTGCATCGATATTCATACTAAATCTGCTAAAAAAGCAAAAGTTACAAAAGAAGAAGTTGCGGAAGCAATATTAGTAGCAACGTTATTAAAAGCAGGTTCTGCAATGTCCCATGGTGTTAATGCCTTAAATGCATACGATGAATAAATAACTTACGTGGCATACCCCATTGATTATAGGAGGAAATTATGAATAACAAACAACAGTTCGAACCTTTATTTGAACCATTTAATCTAGGAAATTTGAACTTAAAAAACCGGATTGTGATGGCGCCTATGACTAGAAATGCCTCTCCAAACGGTATCCCTGGTCAAAATGTAAGAGATTATTATACTAGAAGAGCTGAAAATAATGTGAGCTTAATTATTACAGAAGGTACATTTATTAATCATCCTGATGTAGCTTCAGAAGTACCCGCATGGCAACACGATGTACCACATATATATGGTGAATTAGCGTTGAAAGGATGGACGGATGTAGTTAATTCTGTCCACAATGCAGGGGGTAAGATTTTTTCTCAACTTTGGCATATGGGTGGAAGAGGTAATGTAGACGATTATACTACTCAAGAAATCAATGGATTAATCGATGCTTATGTTGAAGGCGCTCTAAATGCACAAAAAGTAGGATTCGATGGTATAGAGCTTTTAGCTGGTCATGGTTTTTTAATAGATCAGTTTTTCTGGGAGCGTACAAATCATCGAATTGATAAATATGGTGGAAGTCTTGCTAAACGTTCTACATTTGCTAGCGAACTTGTAGGTTCGATTAGAAGAGCAGTAGGACCCAATTTCCCAATATCATTTAGAATATCCCAATGGAAATATAATTTTTACCAAGAAAAACTGGCTAATAACCCAGAAGAACTAGAAACATTCATTAAGCCAATTTCTGAAGCTGGCGTAGATATATTTCATGGTAGCACAAGAAGATTTTGGGAAGCTGAGTTTAAAAACTCTGAATTAAATCTATCAGGTTGGATAAAAAAAGTAACGGGTAAACCAACAATTACAATTGGTTCAATTAGTTTGGAGGGTTCTGATTTCATTAATTATTTTGATGAAGGACGAGAAGCAGAACATAATACCAATAAAATGACAGGATTAGTTCACAAATTAGAAAATGGTGAGTTTGATTTAGTTGCTGTTGGTCGTGCGATTTTAGCAGATCCAGAATGGGCTATGAAAATTAAAAAAGGGAAAGTTAATGAACTAAAATCATTTACAAAAGACGCACAAGAAAAATTATATTAAATGTAAAAAATAGTTGATATGGAGGTTACAGTATGAACGGTATAAACATGAATATTATTGAAGAATTAGCAAAGGAATATTCACAAGAACCACAAAAAGGGATTCAACCATATAAGGCTAATATTAATTGGAATAATGGTTTAAGTGCAGTAGCTAAAGTAGGAAATCACGATGAATTACTTATAGATGAACCTGAATGGTTAGCTGGAACAAATAAAGGGCCAAACCCCGTTGAATATTTACTCAGTGCACTTGGAGGTTGCTTATCATTATCATTTATATTATCAGCTAATAACAAAAATCATGAAATAAAAGGATTAGATGTTGAAGTGACGGGAGACGTAGATTTAAATATCCTTTTAGGAATAAAAGAGGGAAATCCTGGTGTTTATAATTTGAATGTGACTTTTAACGTAGATACTGAAATAGAAGATTTAAAAATCGAGGAATTGATGCATGATGCTTTATCAATTTCTGTAGTAGGAAATACTATACAAAGTAAAGTTCAAATAAACCCTGAGTATAAACGTAAGTAGAGTTAGTAATTGAAAATGAGAACTAACTGAATTCAATTAAAAAGGAGATTTAAAAGATATGGCAACAATAACAATAACTGAAAAAACATTTAATAAAACAATTGAAAAAGGTGTAACACTTGTAGACTTTTGGGCAACTTGGTGTCCACCTTGTCAAATGCAATCACCTGTATTAGAAGAACTAAGTGATGAGTTGGAAGGTAAAGTATTAATTGGAAAAGTAGATGTCGATGAAGAAAAAGCTTTGGCTTCTAAATACCAAATTCAGAGTATACCAACACTATTAATCTTTAAAGATGGTGAGTTAGTTAACACTTTAATTGGTTTTAATCCTAAACCAAATTTAGAAAATGTATTAACTAAATATTTGTAGTTAATTTTAAATTGGAGAAAATTGATAATGCAAAAATAACTATAGAAGGAGCTGTATAAGGATGGAAAAAGTGATGAGTTATAATGACTTACTGTACAAAATGGATAGAAACGATAAGCTATTATTATATGTAATGTCTGAAAATTGTAGTGTTTGTCATGCTGATTTTCCTAAAGTAGAGGCATTAGCTAAAAAATATAATTTAAACAGTTTGAACATTATGGTTAATGAGATACCAGAAGCAGCTGGTCAATTATCACTATTTACAGCTCCAGTTGTTATTTTATTTTATAAAAATAAAGAAATGCATCGACAAGCAAGAATTATTGATTTTGAAGAATTAGAGTATCGTATTAAACAATTAAATGAAATTGAAAGTTAGTACATGTCAAAATACTCTTCCAAATTTTTTGGAAGAGTATTTATAATTTAAAAGTAATTCACCTCATCAATAATACGGTCAAAATATGATTTATTATATAATTCTTCGTTATTCAAAGTTTGTCCTCCTAATTTTTTCACTTATTTTCTTTCATGACTTGGTTAGAAGTCTTTCTAGGATCAAAAGATTTAGAAACATTAACAATATACTCAAGGTTTTTTTATAATTTTCAGAAAATATACATGCGTAAAGAACATCTAATAAGAAACAAATCGAATCATTTAAACTAAAACTGCCTATCTTTGAATACAAACGTTCACGGGTAGTAAGTTTAAGTACGCAATTTGCATATTTAGATAATGTATTATCACCAATACTAGTTAAAGCAATAATGGGGATATTTCTTTTTTTTAATATTGGTAAAAGACTATTAATTCTCTTATTTTCGCCACTATAAGATATAACGATAGCAGGTGTTTCAGAATTACTACTTGCAACTTCATATTCCGGATCAACCATTATAATATCTAATTTTTTACCAATTCGAGTCATTTTCGCCTTGAAATCATAGCAAACTATCGAATTATTATTTTCAGAAAATATTTTTATGCTAGTGGCATTTTTTAACAAATCTGTGGCCTTTTGAAGTTCAATAATATTGATTAGAGATAATGTATCAGCAATTGTCGTTTGGTTCAAATACGCTATTTTATTTGCTATTGATAGCATATTGTCATGCACAATAATCAATATGAACCTTTTAGTGTTGAAGATATTGAAGAATATGATGAAAAAATGAAATCATATTATAAAAACAGACCAATCAAAGCACCATTTTCAACACGAACAGTCAAGGGATGGAGTGAGCACATTAATGAGCACTTAGCTAGAAGCTATGATCCTAATATGCTTGATTATTTAAATACTCAAGGATATATAAAAAAATAATTTGTATAAAAGAGTGTACATGTCACTTTACTTGATATATGAGGATGATTTTACCTAATAAATAAGAAAAACAACTTAATAGTTTAAGTTGTTTTTCTATTTATCTATGCAATTCTATTTTTTAATTTGCTTAATAATATCATTTACATCAACATGTGCTCTTTTTTCAATGATTTTGTTATCTTTAAATTTTAAAAGCATCATTAGTGAAAATTTTACAAATTTTCCAGTAGGATTTATGCCGTTAAAAGGTGTCCCAGTATGTTTACCTTCAAAGATTAAGTATACTGCAGCTCTATCGCTATTATCTAAAATAATTTCTTTCACTGGCATTTTAAAACCTGGAAACGAAGAGAAGTTTTTTCTTTCTGAAGCTTTTAATCCTTCTATACCATAAAATGGTGTATCTATTTGGGGATAAAATACAAAGTCTTTATGACAAAACTCTTTTAATTCATCATAATTTTCATTTTCAATGAGTTTATAAAAGCTTTTTATCATTTCTTCTCTATTTTCCATAATATTACCTCACTTAAAATTTATATTTATCTCCATCATCCGGTATAATAATTTGCGAATCAAAATTATTTGCTGCAGCGAATTGTTTTAAATCTTTTCTTGATAAGTTCCAATGGTTAACAGCTTCCATATGGACAACAATAATTTTGGAATCAGGCACTGTTTTGGCAACTTTATGAATATCCACTTCGTTCATAATTAAAGAGCCACCCATATTAAATTGGTTATCCCCGCCATTAACGACAACAATTTCTGGTTGATAAGATTCTAAAGTTTTTTCAACTTCTTCATACCAAACTGTATCTCCAGCGATGTAAAGGGTTTTTTCGTTTTCATTTTGGAATATTAAACCACATACATTACCAGCGACTTGAAGAATTTCACCTCGACCATGTTGTGCAGGTGTTTTAATAATATTAATATTGTCAATATGATTTGTAGCTTCTAATGCTTCTACATTAAGGAAACCAACATTTCTAACTTCTTCTGCATCTTCGTTATTTTGTGTATATATTTTAATATCTTTAGGCAACAATCTTTGTGCAGCTTCATCAAAGTGATCTAAGTGTAAATGTGTTAAAATCACAATATCTATATTTGATATAATGTCGTTAACATCCATTGGTAATTCAACTAATGGATTATTTTGATCATCTCTTGGTGCATCTGGAAATGGCGGGAATGATCCTTTTTCACCCAACATAGGATCGATTAAAATTTTATTATTTGCATATTCAACTATTAAAGTTGCATTTCTTACATGGGTTATATTCATTATAAAACCTCCTATTTGTGATACTGTAATTCTATTCTGATTACTAAATAAAAAACATAATTTTTTGAAAAAGATTTTGGATATTTACTTGATATTTGAAAAAGGCGGGATAATATGAATTTAGATGATACTGACAAGTTGATTATCAAAGAGCTTCAAAATAATTCTAAAATTACAATGAAGTCTTTAGGAAAGAAAGTTAATTTAACAGGACAAGCTGTTAATACAAGAGTTGCTCGTTTGGAAGATGAAGGAATTATACAAAACTATACAGTTGTTGTTAATCAAAAGAGCTTAGATTGTGATATACATGCTTTTATTAATATCTATATGCATAAAATTTCACATAAACCTTATTTGGAGTTCATAAATGAACAAAGCATATATATTTTAAATAATTATAAAATTATTGGAGATGGTTGTTATTTATTAGAGTGTAGATTTCCTAACAATAATCATCTTAACGATTTTTTAGAGACCTTAAATCAATTTGCTAATTACAAAGTTTCAACTGTTTTATACTAGAATTTAAAAATTAGAGCATATGCTAATTATTTTTCCTTATTTATATTTATTCTATAGATTGGAATGTACAGAAAATAACTGTTTTCTGTACACTCTTTCTTCATAATCCAAAATCTATGAATATCAGTATATAATATGTTCAAAAACTCAACATAAAATCAATGTTCATAAAATGATTTAGATACACCTATAAGAGCCTTAAGTAATATATTTTTTCATAGAGTTTAATCTTTAAGCATCCTATATACTGTAGAACGACTTACACCTGTTTGTTTAGCAATCTCTTCACCAGTCAGCTTTTGTTCATTATATAAGAATTTGATTTCTCTTTTCTTATGATCTGGCAGTGAAGGTCTTCCACCTTTTCGACCTCTTGCTCTCGCAGCTTCTAATCCTTTTTTAGTTCGTTCACTTAATAAGTTAGCTTCAAGTTCCGCAAATGCACTCATCATTGTAAAGAACATCTTGCCCATCGCATCTTTAGTCGATACATTCATATCTATAATATGTAAATCAATGCTGTTTTCATCCAACCACTGTGATAACTCAATTAATTGTTTTGTTGTACGTCCAAGACGATCTAATTTATAGATAACTAGGATATCTCCTTCACGTAAATAATCTAAACACTTATCAAGTTCTGTTCTTTTCGTTTTACGACCACTCGCTTTCTCGCTAAAGATGCGTTCACAGCCATATTCCTCAAGGGTATCAATCTGTCCATCAAGACTCTGATCTTGTGTTGATACACGTGCATAACCAATTTTAGCCATTTGAATACCACCTCTTTTAATCGTTTTATGAGTACTTATTAACGAAATATAATTCTCGATGCAAATAAACGCGCCTCTCATCGTCTAAAAACTCATATTTCATGATATTTATGATACATTGATTATAACACAAGTTTATATACTTAAATATCCAAGGAAATCCTCTTAATTTATGATTAAGAGGATTTGTGTCAAAAACGAACGTATTTAGCTAATAACTTCTATATTAAATTAAAGGTTCTGTTGCAAAGTTGAATTTATAGTATAATTTTAACAAAAAGGAGTCTTCTGTATGAACTATTTCAGATATAAACAATTTAACAAGGATGTTATCACTGTAGCCGTTGGCTACTATCTAAGATATGCATTGAGTTATCGTGATATATCTGAAATATTAAGGGAACGTGGTGTAAACGTTCATCATTCAACGGTCTACCGTTGGGTTCAAGAATATGCCCCAATTTTATATCAAATTTGGAAGAAAAAGCATAAAAAAGCTTATTACAAATGGCGTATTGATGAGACGTACATCAAAATAAAAGGAAAATGGAGCTATTTATATCGTGCCATTGATGCAGAGGGACATACATTAGATATTTGGTTGCGTAAGCAACGAGATAATCATTCAGCATATGCGTTTATCAAACGTCTCATTAAACAATTTGGTAAACCTCAAAAGGTAATTACAGATCAGGCACCTTCAACGAAGGTAGCAATGGCTAAAGTAATTAAAGCTTTTAAACTTAAACCTGACTGTCATTGTACATCGAAATATCTGAATAACCTCATTGAGCAAGATCACCGTCATATTAAAGTAAGAAAGACAAGATATCAAAGTATCAATACAGCAAAGAATACTTTAAAAGGTATTGAATGTATTTACGCTCTATATAAAAAGAACCGCAGGTCTCTTCAGATCTACGGATTTTCGCCATGCCACGAAATTAGCATCATGCTAGCAAGTTAAGCGAACACTGACATGATAAATTAGTGGTTAGCTATATTTTTTACTTTGCAACAGAACCGATTATATTAATATAAAAACAAAGGCACAAATAATGTTGTAACATTATTTGTGCCTTTGTTTTTACTTGGAATAACCTGCATACTGAAATTAACCTAGTTATCTATCATAAACTTGATAGTCATACTATATTTTTTAATTTAAGAATTAATCTTTGTGATAAAAAATTGTTATACCATTTCTTTTACATTTTTTTCAATAAATAATATTTCTTCATTTGCGAGATTATACTTTTTGTAAAGTTGCTGATCTATTTGGGCAATATCCTTACTCCAATCAATATCAGAAGCATTTGAGAAATCTTGTAATGGAATTTTTGACCACACGTGTGGTGTTTTATTACCTTGTGTAACTTTAAAAACACCTAGAAGAGCTCTTGAAAATTTAGTTTTAATATATTTTAAAAGATTTTCGGCTTCTAATTTTGTATCAAAAGCGCCAAAGCTAATAAATGTTTCGGTATGCCCCACTTTAGGGGTTATAACAATTGGTGTAGAAAGAGTTTCACCAAAGTGGCCATTGCCATTTGAACTTGCAACTACAACCTTATATTTATCTAGATTAGGGTGAGTTGAAAAATATTTACGAGCTACATATTTATAAGTTCTCTTTTTATTTTGTAAGCCGTATATTTCAATATATTTTTGATTATCTTCTGGACATGTACTATAAAATATTTCTGGTAACTTTTCAAATACTGAAGAAGATGCATAACGCTTGGAGCCACCAGAAAGACGATTATTAAAATTTGGATTTTCTTTTAATAGTAAATTTGTATAACTATAACTGGTGTTTGAATATAAAATTGAACTTAGAGGCTTAGTAGTTTTACTCTCTACTTTCTTTAAAATGCCTTCTAGCTCTTCATATTTAATAAATGTTCCAATTTGGCCAAATTCCTTTCTTTTATCATAATATGTTATTACTATACCGCCTTTTATTTGTGTATTGGGGAAAATTTCAGATGAATTTTCTTCAAAGTGAACAATTTTTAAATGCTCATTATTTAGCATTTTTTTATTCCATTTTTTGTCTGTATCACCCACATTTGATAGAAATCTAGCTGGTGAAATTAAAGTGACCTTATCCCCTATACTAAAGGCTAGATCATAAAAATAGTTATATATAGATGGTTGATTACTTCTGCCCTCAATATTTTGTTGGTAAGGAGGATTTCCAACAACAACATCAAACTTTTTCATATTAAATCTCCTTAATATTGATTCAACAGCCTTTTTTTGGTCAGGCTCTTTTAACTCATTTAATAATGAATCGATAAAAACTATGTTAGTTTTAAGATTTTTATAACCTGACAAAGTACGTTGGGTAATACTTTTAGCCATAGGAGTTTTTGCTATTACATAAATATTATTTTTAAGAATTTTACTCCATAAATTATTTAATTCAATAGCACTAAATTTACCTGCATAATCATTGTTTAGTTCCATCAGTTCTTTGTAATATAAGCTAGTAGCTACATATAATGGATACAAACCAGTTTTTGAATTTATCTCAAGAAACTTTGTATTTTCTTCCCAAACTTCATTAGATAACCAATTGAATTGTTCACTTCCGTCTACTATATTTTTTTTATAAACTTTATCGTAAAAAGACAAACCACCAATTGTACTATGAAGATGTAAATTAACCACCCTCCAAGGTGTTAAAACTGTTTCCTTATCTGGATTTTTAAATGTACCGAAAATATAAGCAAGCTCTTGCACCCTTTCAATGGGATCCAGGGAGTCCAATTCTTGCACTTTACGTCTTATTCTTTTACCAGCTTCTATAAAAATATCAGCATCATAGTACCTGGTGAATTTTTTAAATTCTCTTTTTGTTATTCCACTTGGCATAAACTCTTTCCAAGAAATATCATCTACTAAATCTACAAAATTATCTATATCAATGTCATCTTCTATATTAACATTCATACCGAATATCATTAGAGGGATACGAATACTAATACCTCTTAAAATGCTTATCATGGCTTTTTTATTTTTTTGAGCGAGTTTCATTTTATCTATAATTTCTTGTTCTTTAGGAGTACGCTCTTTTTTACTCTTTCTCTTACTTGTTTCTACTTTATCATATTCTTCTTCAGTAAGACCATTATTATTAACTTCTATTTTTTTAGGCAATTTCTCTGATGTTGTAGATCCAATAATGGCTTTCAAATCTGAAAAAGCGCTGACATCTTCCTCAGTAACATTTAAAAGTAATTCATCACTATACAAACTATCATCACTAAAGCCAGAATTAATCGCTTTTTGAGCATAAACTTGTTTTAATTGCCTTAACATACTATCAACCGAAAACTTTTTCATTTTATTACCACTTATACCAATAATAGGCAAGAAGTTTAAAAGTCTAGTCATATCAGATTTTTGCTCACTAGTTACTCTCTTACCTGGGGCTGTTCTTAGTTGACTAGCTTGTGCCATAACTGTTAAAGCCCGATCGGGTGCAAAATCGAAGACATACGAATTGGTTTTCTCTCCAGTTTTATCACTATAAGGTGTTTGAGCTCTGAAAGCAGCTTGCAAATAACTTGTGGGGCTAGAGGTATTGTTTAAAAAGACTACAGCAGTCCATTCTGGTATATTAACACCTGTAGTTAATTTGCGAACAGTTAGAGTAATAGTTTTTGTTCCCCAAGGCTTATCACCTATAGCTGCTCTGATACGATCAAGGTCTGCTTCATTTGCCATATTGTCATCATTATCGACAATATTAACAATTCTGTATTCTTTCCCAAATACAGGATGTTTCTCCATCAGTGACTTCAAAGCTCTTGCTGATTTGACGTTGGGGAGCAGCCAAAGCGAATGACGAATGTTATTTCTGAATTTTTCAGTTGAAAAAGGATAGTTAGTTTTAGACTCTTTTGTAATTTCATTTAGAAAATTGATAATATCTTGTTTGTAGACAAATTCATTTGTTTCAACATTCACTTTAAAAAATTCCGAGAAATTGAAACTACTATTACTTGAATACTTATTTTTTTCTAACATGTCAAAAGTAAACATATTTACTTTTGGCAACTTACTATATGGATTTGGAGTATTAGGGTTTTCAATCTCCCATTGAAGCTTTGCTGCTTGTTCCATAGAATAGTCCCAAGTAAAAACTTGGTCATCATCATAATCTTGTAATAGATTAAAAGGTGTTCCAGAAAGTTCTAATACTTTAGTTGTTGGGGAAATAATAGCATTTTGAACATGTTCTGCAAGATCTGTTTGAGTTCCTTCGTGAGCCTCATCGATAATTACTAAGTCCCATTTTTGATCAAAGATTTCACTATTTTTGACTCCTTGTTTTCCACCTACTTGTGAACTGCCACGTAAATCTTGCATAGAAACAAAATAAATAAATTTTTCATACTTTAAAAGATCAGTTATAGAGTATTGTGTAGATTTAGAACCATATTTATATCCACTCGCTTCTAAATTTAACTTTTTAAAATCCTCAAACCAAGAGTCTGAGACTACGGGCCGATGGGTAAGGATTAAAACATGATTAAATTGTTCCTCTTTAATGAGTTGTAAAGCTGATAATGTTTTACCAAATCGCATTTTAGCATTCCAGAGCATTTTATTTTTCTTTTTGAACACTTTTCTTGATTCTGAGATGGCATTTTTTTGTTCAGGTCTAAGTTCTATTTCTAGTTTATTAAATTTATCATTTCTCTCTGAAGATAAAGAGGACTCTCCATTACGTACTGCTTCAATTGCTAATTTTACAGTTTCTAAATCTGTTTTAAACCATTCTTGTCCTTTCAAATTTTCACTAAATTTAATACCAGACCTTTTTAATACATTGTGAACATCATAATCATGAAACCATGTTTTTTGATCATTTTTTATTGCTAATGTTGCCCACTGTGTATCATACGGAACACCTGCAGTATTGGCATATTGCTTAATCCGTTTGTTAGCTGCCTCTTTTAAATAGGGTGAATTATCAGACCAATCTGCACGTAGAGTATTAGCCACTGTAGTTTCTCCAATTTTTTTAGATCCTACATAGGCTGGCCACATACCATCTTCATTTTTAGCAGTCCAAACATATATCATCTTTCTTTCAGCTTTTGTTTCATAGGTTAATTGACTGCTATTATCAGCTATTTGTTTAGGTAACTCGAATTTCGGAATACTTTTGGGATTTACAGCATATTGCTTATAAAACCATGAAAACACAATAAATGTCTGTCTTAATATTTCAATGGCAAGCGTCTCATCTACTTCACTTTCCAAGTTATGTGCAGATATATTTCCATGAGATTTTATATTATAAAAAATATCAATAATATTTTTTGGAGCAATATTTTTGTTTTTTAGTATTTTTAATGCAGAGCTAAAATTTGTGCGTTCAGGAATTTTGATCATTTCATGATTTAATGTTTCGAATGCAACTGCTTCGGCAATTTGTCGCGCTTGTATAATAACATGTGTATAGTAGCCATCACGATAGAGACTCTCAATTCTATTTGCGGGATTTATAAAAGTATGAAAATTAATATCATCTTTCAAAAAATAAAAGTTTGTTTTTTTCAGTGTGTGCATATTATTTCATCCTTTCGTCGAAATATACCAATTTTCCAGTTTCCCAATCCATAATCTTTACTCGTTTTCCTTTTTTTTTTACAACTTTTTCTATATCATCTACTTTTTCTTCATTATCAAACAAGTTTAAAGAAAGTTGGGTTTCGATACTTTTTTCTTCTACAGAAGAAAGTGGTATCGTACAAGTTAATCCATCCATTTGGAAGACGTTATAACTAATTATTTTAGCAATTTCTTTTAAATTATTTATTGAGGGTAAGCTCCCCCACTTATCTGTATAGTATTCTTGATAAGAATAAATTAAATTTTCTCGTGCTAATAATAATGAGTCACCGTTCCATTCAAAGCCGTAACTAGATTTATATGCTTTTAAAACTAAATCGCACCATTCTAATTTATCATCGACAGATGTGTTAATACGCTGTAACTTTCGATCGAGAAAACCGACTCTCTCATACAAATCAATAAGTTTTCCAGTTTCCATGTCATAACGAGTAACCATATATGGTGCTTCTCCAGCTGTAACTTCTAACCATTCCCTTTGTATATAATTCAGTAAACTGTCATTTTTGTACTCTTGATCAATAAGGTCAATTTGTTTTTTTACAATCCAAGTGGGGCTAAAAACTTCGCCGTTTTTTTTTGTCCTATTTTTCTGTAATTGCTTATTTTTCATTGAACGTGGTAAAACTAAGTCTTTCATATATCCAGTAAGTAATTCTGACTTAATTTGACTATGTGCAGAGTACTTGTCGGAACCAAAATGAATGTAGTTATCATTTCCCCAAATAATATTTTTAGTATTTCTTTTGGTTGATGTTGTTCTATCAATTAGCAAAATATCTAAAACTTCAGTCATAGTATAACGAATGAAACTTTTATATACTTTTTCATCGAAATTTGAGTTCATTAAAATTTTCCTTTATTTTATAGTTTATTATTAAATGATTTTTTATTTTTATTTTACACCAATTCTTCAATTGTATGATTTTTTATTTTTATTTTACACCAATTCTTCAATTGTATGTACGAACAAATATATGTTTACAAAAGCCTCGTTACCTCAGTAAGTTCACTAGATGGCATATAGCTTCTATTATTATTTTAAATTTTTCATAGCTATAAAAGTCATAGTATATAAATCTGAGTATAAAACTGACATAAGTAAATTTATGTCAAAAGTTTTAGCTCTTAAAAAGTAACTTATCTCTATTAATAAAAATGTCTAGTGAACCTAAAATATAATGCAAGCATAATTAGGTAAGGTAGAAAAAATGATTAATAGAGCGCGTTTTTATAAGGGTAACTATTATAATTTGCGATAGTAACATTTATTCTTTTAGTATGGCTACACTTTAGCAAGAACAATTATCGATATTATTAAATAAGTTGTTAACATAAGCAATGATTATCAGAAGTTCTAGCATAAAAAAGCACTACAAGTTCATGAGCTTGTAGCGCTTTTTATTGTGTTAATTACCAAACAACCGACTCCAGAAACCTTTTTTAGGTGGTTTTTCTTCCTTATCTTCGTATTCATTATCTATTTCTTCGAATTGTTTATCGTCTATTGTGGATGGTTCTTCATTGAGGTTTTCATTCTCTTTCTCTTCAGGTATATCTTTATGCTGCACCTCTGTAGGCTGTTCCCATTCTTGTTGTTGATCAGTATCTTTAGACTCTCCAGTAAATGTTGCTTCTTGTACATTAACATTTTGTCTCTCATTAACAGACGTATCAAAAGAATAATTAAGTCGTCTTTCTTCCTCTAATTGATCTTCTAATTTTTTAATCTTTTTATTACTTTCTAATGCTAATACTTGTTGATTCTCTAAAAGTCTATTAAGTGTATTTATTTGCTCTTTATCTCTATTTGATTGTTCTTTATATATATCTATCTGGTTATATAATTGTTTTATTGTCTCATCTTTCACCAGGTTATCATTATTAGGTTCTTCTTTTTTTTCGCTTTCAAAATCATCATTCTTATTTTGATTTTTTCTTATTCGGTTTATTACTATAATTTCATCTTCACTGGTTAAGTAATTTACGTTATCGATTTTTTGAAATTTCACATTTGCTTTTTTAGCATTATTATAAACAGTCATTTTTGTTACGTTTAATTCATCAGCAATTTCTTTCATACTCTTCATATAACGTCCTCCATATAGTTATATACATAACATTTATACCATTATACAGCCATTATACTTGTCATTACAAGGTTATATAATTCTTTATACACATAACCATATATAACTATACGTATAAGGTTTCAGCCTAGTTATATAACACTTATACACCCTTTATACTTGCTATATAAGCGTTTATACGGCGTTATACGATATACCCATATAAAATATTTATACAAAGATTTATCTTTCTTTGAAAGTGCATACACCCAAATGTATATAAACAATTTAACAAAACTTTTAAAAGTGTTAATATAAATATATAAAAGAAACCTAACTACGGGAATAGTCAGGTTTCTTCGGTAATAAAACAAGTAGTTTGTTTGTTTATATAGTTGTTATATTCTTATTATATATACTAAGAATTATTAGTGCAAGTCGAATACATATAAACTTACTTATAGCTTTTTTATTACCTCTTTTAGAAATTTAAATATGAAAGAGGTTTTTTGTATGTCCAACTTTAATATTAAAGAAATCCAAAAAGAGAAATTTTATCAATTACCTAAAGTTTTTTTTACGAATCCTAAATATACTAAACTATCTAATGATGCAAAAATAACTTGGTCAATACTAAGAGATCGTTTAGATTTATCTATAAGAAATAATTGGGTAGATGAAAATGGAGATATATTTTTTATTTATACCAATGAAAAGCTTAAGTCTATTTTAAATATTAGTAGTCCAAATAAGCTATCTAAAATAAAAAAAGAATTAACAGAAGCTGATTTATTTACTCAAATAAGAGTAGGTTTGAATAAACCTAATAAGTTATATATTAAAAAACCAGAAGTAACAGAAGCTGATGTATATTATATTTCACAACAAGAAAACGATATAGAACAGCATAATAACACGGACGTATCATTATCATACGTCCAGAAATATGATAATGATACGTCAAGAAATATTAATATGATACATCATGACATATCAAAAGAATACACTAATGATACTGATTTAAGTAATACTGATTATATAGAGACTGAGAATAATGATACGCATGATATGAATGATACATATAACAATCAAACAAACCATAATCATTCGGATCATACAAATCACCAACAATCCGAATTTAATAATGATGCACTTAAATTCCAAGTACTCGAAGAATTGCCACAACAAATCAAAGACTATTTAAGTAAATTTGAAATTAGAGAGATACGTATTATTAAAAGTGTGTTACTCAAAGGCAAAAAGTCATTTAATAATGCGCATGATACGTTTTACCGTTTAGAAGATGTTGAGTTTGAACTTGTGAGTGTATTAAAACGATTTAAAGCGATGCTGCTACAAAAGAATGAAACCGTTGAAGCTATGCAAGGATATTTAATGCAATCGATTAAAGCTGAACTTGAAGAAATACACGCACTTAATATGCGTCGTCAAAACATGACTAAGTACAATATCTTTAACGAATAATTCAAATGATCTTACAGCAATCAAAGCAACCTCAAAATATTCGGTTAAGTCATCTGTTTTTTTACTGATGATGAAAGAAATCAAGCAATTGTGAATGATTTGGAAAAAGGTTTAGACCGAAAACGTATGTTGAGTTACGGTGGATTGCTTAAACAAAAACATAAAATTTTAAATTTAAACGATGCCGAAGACGGCAATTTAATTCATACAAGGGACGAAGATAAAACAACAGACGAAGAAGAAAAAGCACATTCAATTACGGCGACTTGGCATTTTGAAAAGCAAAATGATTACTTAAAAGATTTGAAACGTTAGCTTAAAAGCTAGCGTTTTTTATGTCTTTTTGCCCCTGCGGGAACTATAGCGTTCAATCGGCATGGTTGACCAGTTTTCATGTTAACTTTTAAGTTTGCATGTAACTGGGCAATGTCTTAAAAAATCGACACTGGAATTGCTCGAATTTTTGTTGGTGTAATTAAGATATATTTATTTGGCTCATATTTGCGTTTTAAAAGCTTATGTAGGTTTTCAGGTATAAATCTATATGATTTACCCCTAAATCTTTAAAATGACCCCTTAAAATTCAAAATAAAGGTATTTAAAAATTAATAAAATAAAAAAGCTACTAGCAAAAAACTAGTAGCTTAATCTTGATGTAGTATTAATTTTTATATCTACGCTACAACGTCGATTTATAAGACGTACAAGTGCGCCCTTGTGGGATTTAACTAGATTATAACGACGAAAAATAGACCTGTAAAGCGATAACTATTGTGATAAAGTTTGTTAAAAAGAAGCGATTTTATGACTTCTATTTGGATATCAATTATAGGTATGTGGTTTTGTATTGGAATAGTGTTTTTTGCTATCAAGAGTAGTAAAAATAAAAAAAATAGAACACGCATTTATGCCGAGAAAAATTATTGACCAATTTTGACCTTTATGTTATATATAGTGAAAATAGTCATATGCTTTATAGGGAGGGGTTGATATGAGTTTAGATAAAAATTCAAAAAAACAAATTCCTTTTAAGAATATGTCTAATTTTGATGGTGTATTTGAATTTAGCCCTTTTGTTGAATTCGAATTCAACAATAATTGGGAAAAGTATTTAAATGATTTGGATTATGTCAAAAATATTAATCAAAAAATAGGTTAAATATGATAAGGAGTGATCGTTATGACTTATGATTTAAAACCATTTGGAAAAGATTATTTTGATATGACACCTAGTGAATTGTTTAGAGATTTTGGAAGACAATTTTTTAGTAATTTTCCTGATGAACAAGGTATAAAAACTGATATTAGTGAAAAAGACGATAGATATGAATTAAAAGCAGAGCTTCCAGGATTTTCAAAAGACCAAATAGATATTTCTTATGAAAATGGTATGCTAATAATTTCTGCTGAAAATAATCAGGTGAATGAAGAAAAAGATAATGAAGGTAAAGTAATTCAAAAAGAAAGATCATATAGCAATGTGAAGAGAATGTATTCACTTAATAATATAGATGAAGATAATATTGAAGCTAAATTTGAAGATGGTATCTTATCTGTAGATTTACCAAAAACTGAAAATAATCAAAGAAAAGTAATAGATATCAAGTGATAGTTAAAAAGAGATGTGAATCTAATTTCACATCTCTTTTTTATTTTGTATTATGTTTTTCTAAACATTATGACAAAAGTTAGACCACGTATTTATGCCGAGAAAATTTATTGTGCGTTGAGAAGAACCCTTAACTAAACTTGCAGACGAATGTCGGCATAGCGTGAGCTATTAAGCCGACCATTCGACAAGTTTTGGGATTGTTAAGGGTTCCGAGTCTCAACGTCAATAAAGCAATTGGAATAAAGCATCTATGATTTTTGCTAAATATAAGCTATAATACATTCAAAAATATTTTTGAATGAGGTGCTTTATGTTTTCGACTGTGATTACTGCTGCTGTTTTATATATTGCTACAGCAGTAGATTTGTTGGTAATACTATTAATATTTTTTGCTAGAGCAAATACTAGAAAAGAATATCGAGATATTTATATCGGACAATATTTAGGTTCTGTAATTTTAATATTAGTTAGTTTATTTCTAGCTTTTGTTTTGAATTATGTTCCGGAAAAATGGGTGTTGGGTTTATTAGGTTTAATACCGATTTACTTAGGTATTAAAGTTGCTATTTATGACGATTGTGAGGGCGAAAAAAGAGCTAAAAAAGAATTGGATGAAAAAGGGTTGTCAAAATTAGTCGGTATTGTTGCTTTGGTTACAGTCGCTAGTTGTGGTGCAGATAATATTGGGCTTTTTGTTCCTTACTTTGTGACTTTAGATATTGTCGACTTATTAGTTACTCTTCTTGTATTTTTAATATTGATTTTTGTTTTAGTATATTCAGCACAAAAATTAGCTAATATTTCAGGTGTTGGAGAAATTGTAGAGAAGTTTAGTCGTTGGATAATGGCTGTTATTTATATTGGTTTAGGGTTATTTATTATTATTGAAAATAATACAATTCAAACAATAATTGATTTTATATTTTAAATTAAGGTGTGGTTTATATGGGCAAGGCAAATGCTTGTGATGTGATCTGTATTCATGAAGATAAAGTGAATAATGCTTTGAAATTTTTAGAAGATGATAAATCACAAAAACTACTTAGTATTTTTCAAAAAATATGTGATGAAAAGAAGTTAAAAATCATATTATCTTTGATTAAGGAAAATGAGTTGTGTGTTTGTGATATTTCTTTGATATTAAATATGAGTGTTGCTTCTACATCACATCACTTGAGACTTTTGTATAAAAATGATGTTCTTGATTTTTGGAAAGATGGAAAGATGGCTTATTATTTTATTAAAGATGATGAAATTAAAGATTTTTTCTGTAAAAATCAAGAGGGATTTTGAAACGAGTTTCTTCTTGTCTTGATACTATAGAACAACACCAAATTTTATACGTAAATAAAGTACTATAAAATTTGGTGTATATAGGTATGTGTATGAATGTAGTTATGTTTATGTTGATACGTATACACATCATTATAGTGATAAGTGTGTTGATAGTTATTTGAATTGTTCTTCTATGATTTCTTGAAGCTCTTTATTACTTGTATTATCAAACTTTGAAATTCTATTTAGTGCTAAAGTGCCTAATAGATTAACTGGATTACTTGGATAAAGCTTATTACCTAATGCAGATTCTATTTCCGTTTTAGTAAACATATAAAAGAGATCTCTACCAATTTTTCCGTTCAACTTTTGAGACAGTAAAATTTTAAGTTTATTAAAAAAGTGCCATTGAAAAATAAAATGCTTAAATTCCATGAAAAGCATTGTCTCATCACTGCCTCTATTTAAGTCTTTTTTCATTTGTCGTATAAATGCTTCATAACAATATTTTGGAATGAGTAATTGAGTTTCTTGTGACGTTAGATAATATTGTTGATTAAATGATTCAATTTCACCAGTGTTAGTTAACTTTGCTAGATGTTCACCTATATTTTTAGCGTCAATATTATCTTGAATGTCGCTAGTATAATTTGAAATCTCATTGATTGGAAAATCTAAATAGTTACATAGTGTCTGAATATCTTTAAAGTATAACTTTTTAGGATTTTTATATAAATTTTTCAATGTTGATAAAGGGATTAATGTATTAGAACTTAAGTTATTTAAGCTAATATTATGACACCTAAAGTATTCAATTAACTTTTCAATATTATGAGATGTGAATAGTCCTTGATCATATTTATGGGTATTGACTTCTAATAATAAGCCAATGGCATGCTCTATTTTTTCAACGCCATTTTTCAATGCATCATTCGATATAGGATCACGATGATCGGTAACTGATAATATACCTGCTGAATCATGTTTAATGACTAAACCACTATTATTTTTGTATAAATAATTTGGATAATGGAACTTAAAAGTATTTAAAGCTATTTCACATGTTGAGTAATCAATAACATTTTTTTCAAAGTAATCGTAATAAACTCTTTGGATAAAATCATACTTGGGGAATGAAATCCAATCCTGTTTATTAACTAAATTAAAATGAGATATAAGCTGAGAAAATTGATGAACTCGTGTTCTATTTTCATCAGGCAAATGACAATATTTCGTAGTTTCATTTTGGAAGTAGTCAGTGAAATCCTGATTATATTCTGGCCATTTTTTATATAGTAAATCTTGAATTGTTAAATTAAAAAAGCAACACATTTCATCAACAACATCAAATTTTAAATAAGTCTCATCACTTTCAATGATACCTATTTTTCTTTCTGTATAATATTTCGTTTTAAAATATTTATTAAGTGATTTTGCCAATTTCTTTCGAGATAGTTCTTCGTTAAGACGTTCCATTTTTAGTTTATAACTTAGTTTTATTTTGAACACTCCTTTTGTTATAGATACATCTTAAATATAATATAAAAATTAGTGTTTTAAATGTTTGATTCGGTATGTTTTTCATACCATGTAAGTAAAAAAACTATATGGATTTTATGAGCGTTTTAGAAAAAACGTGAAAATCGGTAAATATTTGGTAAGAGCATAAGGAGAATATGCTATCATTTGAAATGATAGGTCTGGCGAAGCCAGACATTCCAAGACTTTAAGTCGTTTTTATTATGATATCAAAAAAATAGAAATGTCTCACTTTTGTGACACATCATATTGTACCTGTCTCACCTTTGTGACACAATATATAGAAAATGTCACAAAGGTGAGACACCCTTTTTTGAAGGCATAATACTTTAATATCTTTCAGGATTTAGTTTGAATTTCAAAATAATATTAGCAAGTATATGTACGTAAAACATAAAAAAATAAGTAAAAAATTTAAAAAAGGAGTTCAAAATAATGAAGAAAGATTTACTAATTAGAGATGTAGATAGTGAGTTGTTAGATCGATTAAGTAGATTGGCTAAAGATAAAAATATATCAAGAAACAAATTAATTTTAGAGACTTTAGAGTTATTAGATCCACTTGAAAGTTATCAAAAATTATATGCAGAACAATCTCATCAACAAGCACAAAATACAAAAGTTTTAAAAGAAGTTGCGAGTAAACAAGATAAAATTTTATCATTACTTGAGTCAGTAGATTATTAGTATTCATGATATTTTTGTTTGAAAAATAGAGAGATACATTCTATAAAAACTTTGAAAATTTTATAGAGTATTTAATTCTATGATAAGTCTAATTAAAAAGGTGAGAGATATAATGAACTTTTTTTCTTTTGTATATGAGCTGTTTAAATTATTGTATACACACTTTTCTTTCCCTATAGTTATATTGATATTTATATTACTTTTTAAAAAAGATATCCATAATTTATTTCAAAATATCAAATCATTTTCAATAGGAGATTACTCTATTGAAGTAGATGTATCGGAAAAAATTAAAGCAACTTATGATTCAATTTCTAGTATTTCAGTTGAAAAATATGGTTCTGAAATTTAGAAAATTGATAATGATTGCAGTTAAACCAATGTTTTTTTCTTAAGAAGAC
>ERZ1023508.194-NODE-194-length-25165-cov-6.784070_pt1 | contig 25165 bp, 26 predicted proteins | sample MGYA00380548_ERZ1023508 | MGnify/ENA primary metagenome ERZ1023508 (study PRJEB33173, sample SAMEA4830311) | metagenome | study: EMG produced TPA metagenomics assembly of the PRJEB25223 data set...
TCAGATATCTTCGCTGCGTTCTCGCTGGATTTAGAGTTAACCTCAGATATCTTCGCTGCGTTCTCGCTGGATTTAGAGTTAACCTCAGATATCTTCGATGCGTTCTCGCTGGATTTAGAGTTAACCTCAGATATCTTCGCTGAATCTTTGCTGCCCAATGCACTCTCCGCCCACGCAACTTGCTGACGAAGAGTTACCGCATGTCCGGGCTCTGTGGCATCTGCAAGGTTCGCAATGCGACGACCCCGAGCATCGAGATCCCCATCGGAGTTCTCAGAGATCGTGTCAGCCACCATGTTGCGAGCCTCCTCGGCCACATGGAGAGTCTGCACCTGAGAGATATTCAACTCGGACGCGCGAAGGATCGAGCCATCAGAGAAATCAACAAGACGATCTGTAGCACTGGTGTTGCGGCGAATCTCTATCCGCTCATACCCATTGGCGGGACCCCAAGCTACGTTCGTACGAAGGTATGCCTTAGAGGTGAACCGGAAGTCAGTCGTAAGGACCAGTTCCTTCCGATCTTGACCGATGAGGGTGACCGCTACGAAGCGGCGTGCGAGGTACTCGAAGGGAACTTGGAAGTCCTGCGTCGAGCCATCGAGCGGATAGGTGTAGATGGTTGTGATAGCCATCGGAACTCCTATCTGTAGAAATGAAAAGAGGACCCGAAGGTCCCCTTAAAGTGAGGGCTTTTGCTCTCATTGAGCTTTCAGCCTGAATGCCTTGGCAGAGCCGTTGAGGATGTACCAACAGTTGCGGCTCAGACCGGATTCCTTCGTGACCTTCACCTCGGCAATCCCATCGGCCCCTTGGGCATACGCGGCCACCCGGAGGTCATTCACCACCATGGCTTCGGTAGGCTCTCCCTCAACGAAACTCCTGTGGCACCGACCTGATGTGATCGGAGCGACATTGGAAGCTCCTTGTGGCAGAGCGTCGACGACCTCCACGGTTCGAACAGCCTCTCGCTGATCCCGAAGACTTGCGTAGGACTGCTCCGCACCGACCTGAAGGTTTGATGAATGAGATGAACATGCGGTAATCGCGATGGAAGCCGCGATAAGGACGAGATGTTTTCCGTACATGGAAGGCTCCTTTCGAAACCACCATATTACCGTGCCCGATCGATCCCTTGGTCTTCCGCGAGAGCACGCATGGCGCTCTGTGTGGCCGGGTCGTTCGGAACGAATTGGCGTAGGGCGTTCCAAAGGCCAGTCATGTGGCCGCGCTCATCGGCGCCCCTTTGGTCCTTCAAAAGGTGGAACCCTGAGTAAGCCCCTGCGGCTGCGTTAGCGGCCACTCCGACACCTGGGATCTGCTCCGCGACTCGCCCAGCGAATCCCCCGAAGAGGTCCGACTGGAGCGGGTTGTACCGGATGGGCCTTCCGTCCTGCCCCTTCTGTTCGTCCCTCGGAAGGATCGATGTTCGGACCATTGCGGCCTGATCGAATCCCAACGGTGCCGCAAGGAAGTTAGCGGTGCCCAGAGGTGCGCCTATATGGGAGCTTCGGGAGATCGCCGCGTAGGCCAACATGGACGGATTTAGTGCCTTGTCGATATACGCTTGCCGCGCTCTCTCGGGCATCGCTTGAGCCTTCGAGTACGTAGAAGCGATATAGAAGGCGGTAGCCAGTCCAACTGACAACACAGCCTGATACGTCTGGTCCAACGCTTGGCCGTTCTTAGTGGCTTCCATCCAGCCTCGCACCATGCGGCCATTGAGTGACCGAAGGACGAACATCTTGAACTGGAGGGCCATTGCGGCTCCTGCCCCGTACTGCTTGGAGGGCGCATAGGACATCTTATGGGGTCGCATAATGGTCTCGTCGGCCACCCGATCACCCAGCCGGTAGAGGTCCATAGAACGGACATCTGAAGCCAGCGCTTGAGGGTTCTCGATGCGCCACTTCCCGGACTTCTGGTCCATCTTGAAGTGGTCCCGGATGAGCCCTTGGATTCCCTTGAATTGCTCAGGGGAGATCGACGCGGACCGTAGACGCTCAGGGCTGAACAGGTCGGTTACCTTCCCATTCAACGTGTGGTCGACGAGATCCACGAGGACCCCTTGGCGGCCAGCGTCGGTGAGGTAGTTACCGGACTCCCGGAGGAGCCACGTAAAGGGAGACCGAGCGGATAGTTCCTGTGTGCCCTTCTTGATGGTCCCGGCGATCTGCGAGGAGACCTCACTGTTATGCTGACGGAGCTGGTCCACGATGTCCTGACGGGTTGGCCGAATGAGGTCATCCAGCTCCTTCCCAAAGAGCAATCCGTGCATCTGCTTGATGTCGTCTGGTTCCAGCTTGGAGCCTGCCGTGGTCCACTTCTTCAGCAACGGCACACCCTTCATGAGCATCCTTTGGTGCCCCTTGGTGATGAGCGCTGCGGCTTCCGTGAGGTTCTGAGCGCCCATGTAGGCGTTCTTTGCGAAGAACCCAAGGTCCGTCAGGGAGCGCGCATAGGTGCCCCACAGACTGTCAGGGTCCCGACGAGCCCGCCCGGTCAGCATCTTGATCGCATCGAGTAGAGCCTCAGCCTCCAGCGTGTTCTTGCCTGGAGTCGCCTTCTGGTTCAAACCATTGGCGAGGTTCTTGAGCTGCTTCGTGGTCATCCCAGTGCCGCCCATGATCGCGATGTCCCCGTTGACCCTTCGGTCGTACTGAGGGACGACCCTGAGGAGATTGAAGTCCCTAAGGTCGTTCACTGAGAACATCCCACCGTCAGGCATGTGGACGCTCATGTCTGAATCAAACAGGTTCCGCGCTTCGAGGTAGTCGTTGTTCTCCAGGCCCGCTCCGTCCTTGAGGTGCTCCTCGACCAAAGAGTTCGCCGTGAAGCGGTCCGAATGGCTGATACCGTAGGCTTTGTCATTAGCGTACTTCTCGACCGCTGCCTGTAGCTCCTCCGGTGTCATCGGCTTGGCTTCGGGGTTCTTCGCGTTGGCCTTCTCGTGGGCCTCCTGGATCATCGCGTCGATACGCTGCTTGACATGCGGACGGCTCATATAGGACGCCATCCACGAATGGACAATGGCCTTCTGTAGCCCCTCTTCGCCACCGAACCGCTCAATAGCCATGTGCTTCGACGCAGTGCTGTAGCGTTGCGGGAAGTACGTCGAGAAGTGCCGAGTGTCCTCAAGGAGCGCCTTGGCCTTTAGGTCACCGAACTGAGCCGGGTTGGAGATGTAGTCCCACTTCTGGTTCATGTGCTTGCGCAGCTCTTCCAGGAGCTTCATCTCGGGAGGGGTCAGCTTGCCGGGGGTCTGGGCCTCAAGGGCTTCCACCACGCGGCGACTGATAGCTTCGCGCTTGGCCCCCTCGGTCATCCGCTGGCCTCGCCAAAAGGGGTCCTTCAGGGACGCATCGAAACCCTCAGAAAGCCGATTGTGGACCACGTTGTCCTGCGACCGGAGACGCTCAGCGATGTCCGAGGCCGTCGCTCCGTACTTCCCGTTAGAGCCATCTTGGTAACCCGTGGACGACCTGAAGAGATCCTTGGCGACCGCACGGATGTCCGCGCTTTCGGACGACCCAAGGCGCAAGCCGATCTCCGTTATGCTGCCCAAGGTGATCCCTCGGACCGCTCGGTCGTCGCCCATAACCTCAGCGGCTTCCTTGATGGTCTTCGGGTTGATCGGTGAACCGCCAGAGTGGATCGCTCCATCCAGAGTCCGGGCTGCTTCAGGATCGAATGGCACATCCAGGTAGTCACCTGCTGGGCTCTCGTTGATCTGCTCGTCACCCCGGAAAGGCATGGCCGTTGGGTCCTCGTCGAGGTTGTCCATACGGGCCTGCTCTCGGGCCTGGAGACGCTGGACTGTCCCGGACATGGCTTGCTCTGGGGTCTGGTGACCGCCTGCCATCAGGGCCTTGAAGTCGTCCACCGTGAAAGCCTGAGCTTCAGGTACGTCTTCGAGGTCCCACGAGTTCTTCCCTGGGCGAGCCCCGAAGAGGCCATTGAGTGTCCCACCGAAGGCAGCGCCTCCAGCGATAGCCTCAACGAGATGTTCCTCGCGGCCTGACACCTTTGCCCCTGCGTGTTCGGAGAGACCGCCCACGGCTCCCCCGGCGAGGGCACCTCCAGCCACTCGGGACGCAAGGTTTCCACCCGCTGCCCGCCCTGGGTTAACCAATGAGTAAGGATCACCCATTACCCCACCGAGACTGCCCACGGCTGATGCGCCGAAGCGGTCCTGAGAGGTGCTCTGGATCATCTGCTGGTTCTCCTTTGCCAGCGCGAGGTTGGCATCGAAGTTCCGGCGATAGCCCCTGAGGACCACATCCCAATACTGCGGATCGACCCCAGAGGTACGGAGCCTGTCATAGTCCTCATCGGTCCAGTCGCTAAGGCGACCTTGGGCGAACGGATCGTTGAACAGGTCACGCATCATTGTGTAGGTCTGCGTGAAGTCAGCGCTCTCGTCACTCGAAGCGGCCCTGATGAGCATCCCGAGCACAGAGGTCTTCAGGTTGACGGAGGCGGCATTACCCGCCCCTTCGAAGAACCCACGGTCCTTGTCGTCAGTCTTTCCAGTGGTCCGGTAAAGCTCCTCCGCGAATGGTGTGGCCTTAGGCGCGATGTCCTGTCCGGTGACATGGAAGGAGGCAAAGTCTTCGAAGGGTGCATCCTCCTGGACCTTGGCGTGAGCCTGAATGCCTGCGGGTGCCTCAAGTCCGCCTGCGGGCTTTACGAACGTATCCAGCTCGGCCTTCTTGCCGGTATTGGTTACGTCCATTAGCTTGCGCATGTAGTTGAGCCCTTCCTCGGATACCCCCGAGAAGTCCCCACGGTCATACGCATCGAGCTGAGGCTGACCCATACGGCCTGCCCCTTGGTTGTACGCAAGGAGGGCTTTGAGTTCGTCCCCTCCAGCGATCTTCAGGTTGTCCCGCATATGCCTTGCGGCTGCGTCAATGGACTTGGCTGGATCGAAGAAATCCTCATCAGTGACCAGACCATAGGCACGGCCCGTGGCCTTCGTGAACTGCCCGATACCGCGAGGCCCCGTAGGGCTCACGGCGTTGGGATTAAAAGAGGACTCAATGAAGAGCTGCTTGTGCAGGAGGTCATAAGGGACCCCATGGTTAGCGGCTGCGGTTTGTATCAGGGCGTCAAAAGGCCCGCCCTCGGCTTTCACCGAAGCGTAATCTTTCATCTGATGGTTACTCCTGGGTTAGCGGTCCTTGAATCCCGCTGCCCCCTCAAGGGTCCCAGTGGATGGATCAAGTCCGCCGAATGGTGATGCCTTGCGGCGTTCGGCTTCTTGCTTGTACTTCTGGATTTTCTCGCCGCCTGCCTCCTGGCGTTGCGCCTCGGCTTCGGCCCTCGCGTTCTCCTGCTGCAATTCGTAGTGCTGTCTCAGGTAGTCGGAGGTGATCGGTGGAAGGTTGATGGAGGACGATGGGTCCTGAAGGATGATCCCGTTCGGGGTCTCCTGGATGGTGATGTTCCCTTCGTTGATCCATGGGCGTGACTTGGCGATCTCGCGGACCATTTCGTTCACGATGTCCCGGCCCTGGCGCCAACTTGTAGCGTCCTGAGGGTCCACCATGAGGGTGCGCTTCTGAAGGGCGCCTACCCGCTTGTCATCGCCCGTGATGAATTGGACGGTGCTCTTATCAAGCCACTCATTGACGGTGTTGAAAGCGTTCTTCTCATCCCCGGTTCGGTAGACCTCGGCGTCAAAAAGCGTCCTTGCTGCATTGCGCAGCGGTCCAGGTAGATAGGCAACTGAGGACTTAGTGGATTTCAAGACCTCCATCCATGCGTTGTCCTGAAGGCGCTTCTCCTCGATGGAGAGACCCTTTGCCTTGCGGTCAGAGTCGATGATGGTTTCCAAGCCCAGACCATGAGACTCCATGAGGGAAATCCGCTCGGCCAATGCGGCCTGCTCTGGGTAGAGCGAAGCGAGGGTCGCCGGGTCAGACTGGTAGATCCTTTGGAACTCGCGGATGCGAGCCGTATTCGACTCGGTGATCTCCGCTGAGTCAGCCGCTACGAGTCCCGCAAACTGATTCACTGCGTCTGACGTAAGGGTCTGGAAGTGCTTACGGAACGGACCGGACTCGAAGTCAGCCCGAAGGTACTTCAGCTTCAGGGCGTCCCGCTCAGGCTCGGAGAGGCTCATCTGGTCTATCTGACTGAGCTTCTTGGCGGCGAAGTTTGCACCGTCCTCCTCCTTGAATTCCCCTGTGTTGGGGTTCGTGGCGAAGGTCCTCCAGTCGGTCGAGATGTTCTCCCCTTGGATGCGAGCCCCATAGGCCACCTCGAAGGAGTTCAAGCGGTTGTCCGCCTGGGTCAGCTTGTCCATCGCCTTCTGCCGCTCAACGGAGTCCTGACGAATGCGACTGAGTAGCTGCCCACGGGCCGCAATGATCTCTTCGGATTGTTTGGTGACCAGCTCTCCGGGTTGCATCCGGTTCAGCTTGGATTGCATCCCAGCGAGCATGATGAGCCCTTGGTTAGGATCGCCTTGGTAGATCGCATCCTGTAAACCTTGGGAGAACCCCTCGTTGGTCTCACGGTTCCGCTTGAAGGCGGACTCGTTAGCTTTGACCTTGAGGTTGTCGATGACCTCGTTGCCGATCACATCGCGGATCTTCACCGACTTGCCGTAGAGGACGATCTCTTGGTCCCCGAGGTCCTGCATGAAGACCTCAGCGCCCGGCTGCCCTACGTTGTCCTTGAGTGCCTGCCCAAGGGCCGCAACCGCCATACCTTCCGTAGGGATCGACCCTGAAGCCAGGCTTGCGGTGAAGTAGTTGGCGAATTGCTTGGAGGCCCCTGAGCCATAGAGAAACTCAGGGTCGGACATCATGGACCCGAGGTCTGAGGTAGTCTCCATCTGGGCCATCGCCATGCGCTGCTCACTGAGCTTCTGGCCGTGGGCGTCATAGGCTGCACGCTCCCGGTCCACGATGTCAGCGTTGAAGCCGCGCTGGTAGTCCCTGTCCGCTGAGTCGATACCCGATGCTTCGGCGTATGCCTTGGCTTTATCCTCCAGGCGAGTAGCCCGGTATTCAGCCATCTCCTGGGGAGTCTTGAAGGCTCCCTCAGCGATCTTGTTGCGGATCTCGCTTTCGACCTCATAGGCCGCATTGCGTCCGGTCTTAAACCGGAGGGCGATCATTGCGTCAGGGTCATCCTGATACAGGAGGCTCCCATTCGCGATGGCTTCCCGGCGCTGCTCAGGGGTCAGCTTGCGGATGATCTCATTGGATCTCTCATCAGCTCGATCAGCCATGACCTTCTTGTAAGAGCCATAGGTTTGAACCGAAGTCTGGCCGAACTGAAGGAGCGCTTGGGAAACCCCATCGTTCCCGGTAGGTGCCTGATATGTAGCTGCTCGATAGGTGAGGCGTCCAGAATCGCGAAGCCTCTCGACTCCGGTACGCTCCTGCCCCTCCACAGCCTGATTAATGAAGTTACGAGCCACTCTTGGTGCCCCCTGCTGGTGTCGAAGAGCTTCCTGAGCCGAACTTTCCGCCGCCTGCCGCGTAACCGTTCATGCCTGCTGACACCACATTGAGGGCATCGGCGAGCTTAGAGGTCCGCATGATTGGGGCCATCGACTTCAGGGACGACTTGGTGTTCTCAACGTTGCCCACTTGATTCGCGAAGATGGTCTGGTAGTCGCGCTTGTAGTTGTCCACGACTCCCATCTTTTCGCGGGAGGACTCAGCGTCGGTGACACGCTTGATGCGGTCCATTGAGTTACCGGCAAGACCGGACTCCCCGATAGCCGCTGAGAGCATCCCTCGGTTCCTAAGGGACTTGAGGTTGATCTCGGTTAGTTGCTGCTGGGCCTGCTCACCCTTGCCCTTAGCCTCCAGGGCGGAGTCCGCGTTCGCGATGTTCATCTGCTTGATCATTTCGATCTGAGACTTTCGCTTGGCGTCCTCGGCCTGACCTTCAGCCTTGGCCTTGTCGTGAGCACCCATCGTAGCTCCCGCCACAGCCACTACAGCCATAGCGATAGATACTGGTTCGCACATAGGGCGCTCCTAAAAGAAGAACTGCCTGAATGTGTGCCCGTTGAACGTGGTGTCCTTCCACCAATGCGCCCCAAGACAATCAAGGAGCTTGATGTGGTGCTCGTTCTCAACAGACACGATGTTGGTGAAGTGGAACTCATCCCTTGGGCGCTTCCGCATGGCCTGCACCTTTATGGTGATCAGGTGTTCAGCCAAGAGGCGGAACATTCGGAGCTTGTCGCTAAGGGAGAGCTTGGTGGCTCGCTCGGTATGAACGAACCATATGAGCCCCTCTGAGTGCCCACCGACTGCCAAGACGTTCCCAGAGTCATCCGAGATGTGCATGGTGGTCGGGTCACCCGAAGAGGCCGTCAGGACATCTATCGGATCACGTCCAGGTGCGACCCGATCCATCTCCTCACGGTCGCTCTGGGCAAGGTTTAGCGCTGCCAAGTAGAGGTGCAAATAGTTGGCTTTGTAGATCCTCAATTGGAATCTCCTGTAGAAACGAAAAGAGGCCCCGAAGGGCCTCCTAATGGATGCGGTTGTTAAACGCCTGAAGATCGCCTTAGGTAGTTGCCCTCCCAGCCACACCCGATGATGTTCACGGGGTTTGGCGTACTGGAGAACAGGAGGACTTCCTGGCGGCGAGCGTCCCCTGTGATTGGGAACTTGAATTGGCCTGTGCCTGCATTCGCATAGCCGAGCATTGCACTCGACCCGAGGCGTGCCCCGGCCATCTCATAGGTGTACCGGACGGAGCCGTTATCGACTTCGACCTGGAATGACCCAGAGTCCTCGTAGTTCACCCAAGCTCTACGGAGCTGTAGGCGCCCGATGTCTTCCGTACTGGTCGAGCCATCGTCAGCGGTCTGCTTGATGAGGAACTTCGAGAAGCCATAAGCAAACTCGTAGCGGCGCCCTACGATGAAGTAAAGGCCCCTTTGGTCACCATCGAGCTTCAGCACTGGGTCGTTCGCCCAGCCACCCTCAGGCATCTCGTGGATTCTGAAGATGCCCTTCTCCGAGATCGTGTAGAAGTCACCCTCCCCTGGAGTGAAGCCGTAGAGGTTCCTCAGGTCGATCTTGGTGAGGTACTCGTTGTCATCGAAGACAGTCGGTTTGACTTGGACCTTCATGTCCACATGGGTGCGGTAAGGCTCCGCGCTGTAGTCCACGGTGTCCTTGGTAAACTCCACGCGCTCCAGAGTGATACCGCCAGGGCGCCTTAGGACCATCCACATGAACGACCCAATGCAGCACGCCGAGAGGACCTCTACTCCCTCGCCCATCTCCCAGTGTCCCCACGCTTGCTGGACAATCTGCTCTTCGATGTAGAGGAACTTGTAGATGAACACACAGTTGCGGTCGTGATCGCTCAGGATCGTAAGGAAGTTCTCAGTACCCGAGCCATGCAGTGCGAACACAGTGTTGGGCACATAGCTCGGCACATGCGCAGAGACATCCTCAGCGGACTTCACTGAGCTGACATCTTGGACCGCGTAGTACCGCTTGATGGAGCTGTAGGACGCCCGAGGACTCACGAAGTACACCCCACGGCCAATCCCGAATGGCCTTGCCTTATCGCTCACGTCGAACTCAGTCGTAAGATCGAGCTGAACGTTCTTCAGGGCCATGACCCCGTTGGACGACAAGACGAACTGTGCTTGGTCACTCCACAATAGGAGCTGTTCAGAGAACGGAACGGCGTACTTCAGTATCGACACCCGGTTGTGGCTCACCGCCATGTCGATAGGATCATCGTCGCTGAGCTGTGCCACGGAAGCCGGGAAGAAATCGAAGTATTTAGATGTGCGCGACATGATGACGTTCTCGCCGGATAGAAACCCAAGGCGGTTCCTGAAGAAGAACACATCGTTGAACGTCGAGCCCACGAAGGAAGGCATGGGGTTCGTTACATCATCGCCACAAGAGCGGGAGCCCCACTCAAGAGGTCTGAAATCGAACTGACCATCAGCGGCCCGAATGAGCGCATGGGGCATGGTCGTTGGTTCTACCCCTGTGATGATTCCAGGCTTAACCGTCTCCCGCCACACGAGCCCAGCGGCATCGTAGCGAACCCAGTAGTTGTCCCCTGACTTAGCGGACTCACCTGTGATCTCCACGAGATACCCGTCGATGCACTGAGCGGGCAGCTTCGAGAACGACTGAAGGGAATAGGTGAACCCATTGATCAACTGTCCGGCATAGCCATCGGCGGTCTGTAGGTCACGTATGGTGTCATTTGCGGGAGCTGTAACGACCACGTAGCCTGCGCCTGCCTGCGCCCACCACCCAGAAGGACTCAAAGATGAGTTGATCTGGTTAGCTATCTGCTGGGCAATGAACTGGGCGTCCGTCTGTGTCACATGGGCCACATTGGACCCATCAGGCATGACCACAGAGGCGCGCTGCGCACCGTTAAAGCTAACTGTTAGCGTCCTCCCGTACTGGCCTCCGCGAACGTTGATGACCGCCCTCCGGTTCAGCGCAACGTAACCCGCATGGGTCAACGTGTTAGTCATTGCGACTGTGCGCTTCTTGTTCACGATGAACGTGTAGTCGGCTACCGTGACCATCGAGAGGTCTTCTCGTGGGTTCGCACAATTGGCGTACCCGTTGTAACCACGGACTGCGTAGCGGTTACCTAAGAGGTCAACGACTGACACCGAGGACCCATCGAAGATCACAAAGTATTGCTCTACGGCATCTCGATTGATCAGATGGATTGCGGGCTTTCCGGGCCACTGATTGACTGGCCCGAGGTGCTTCACGAAGGTTGTCGGTGGGCGCTTTTGGAGGCCCTCGGTTTCCGAAGACCACCCATTGATCTGTAGCTTGCCTTGGTTGGAAAACCGAAGGATGTCTGGCTGCTGGCTGATGCCACCTTTGAGGTTCTTGACGCTCTGCGATACGAGACCCATAGAGACTCCTATCGAGACAGGCGACCGCCAGTCCAGGCGTCACCATCCAGCATGTTGAATTGGCCGAAGTCCAGCTCGTATTCCTGAACCGCTTGCCACGCCTCTTGGACCTCCGTTTGGAGGGACGCTTCGATCTCTGCGGCCCCGAAGAACCGTATGTTGAAGCGCTGGGATGCCTTGGCAATGATGTAGGTGCGGAACTGAGTGGGCATCTCTTCGAAGCCCCTTTGGCGGATCATCGTGACCACTACTGGGTCCGTAAACTCGTCGGTCTTATTGGTGCGGTCGTAGACGTATCCGTTACGGTTCACGTAAGCGGTCGTACCGCTGGGAGATCGGACGGTCAGAAAGTCAGGCATCCATGGGATGAGCTTCGAGAACACATCTGGAGTGAGCGTTACGTCCTCCTCGATGTTGAAGGTCCACCCCTTGGATTGCACCTCTATGTTCACCGCATTGAGGATTCGACGGCAGTTCGCAACGTCTGCGTTAGCGTCCCCCTCAAGGGTGTTCACTGGGCTTTCACCAATGGCGGACAGCATCTCATTGACTGCTGCCAGTTCGTCCGAAGTCTCCAGGTTGGCTTCATAACTGCGTGCCATGGGTGACTCCTTGAATCTTAAAAAAAAACCCCTAAGAGCCATTGCGGACTCAAAGGGGTTCGGGAGGGACGCAGCTATTAGGCTACGTTGAAGACCAGTGCGCCTGCGGCTTCAGGGCGGAGACCGTCGTGGCCCATTGCGTAGCGACCGATGATCTGGTCAGCCTGGAACTCAGGGCGACGAGCGCGCTCCAGGGCCATATCGCGAAGCTTCACAGTGCCCACAGCCGAGCGGTGATTGAACAGACCCACAACGGAATCCAGTGCAACTTTAGCCGCCGGTGTGGCGGTGGCGGGGAAGCCGTGCTTCTGGTTCAGACCTGCAAGGTTCTCACCAGCGCCACCTACAGTCAGGTGAGGTACTTCGATGACTTCGAAGCCCATAACATTGCGGATGTTACCGCTTTCTGGGTCGATAAGAGCTGCGTAGTTAGCAGCGTTAGGCATCAGGGCGGAGAGGATCGCAGAGTAGTTCTCTGGGGTGGTGTAGAACTTACGGTCGCTTGCAGGAACGTAGTTCTTTGTCAGTCGAGCACGGGCAGTCGTTAGACCTTTAAGGATTGCCTTACCGAGCGCCTCGGCGTCAGCTTGAAGGGCCGCTTTGTCGCCGACTTGCAACACCACAGCGGTGCCTAAGCCTGCGATGTTTTCATTAGCGTTCTCAGGCAAGTTACAAAGCGATGCCATTTCTGCCAATACTGCACCGTCAGCCGAGATGGCCAGCGCTTCCCCTAACTGAGCGGTGTACTCGGAGCGGACATCATAGTGATTCATTGCGTCTTCGATGTCATAGATCAGGACATCAGAAACAAGCAGACCATCGATGGCGATGACCTTTTCGGCATGCTTGATATCACCACGCTTGTCATCCAGGTTCTCACCGGGCTTTAGGTAGTAACCGGCAGTGCGGCCCATCACGGGGAACGAAGCTGACTTACCGTTCTGTATGGTGCGGACCATGTGCTTGTCCATGGTTACCGAGCGGCGCTCGAAGGCAGTGATGACTTCACCGCCAAACAGCTTCAGAAAGTTGCCCAGCATGTCTGTGCTGGTAGAGCCTTTACCTTGGTTCAAACCTACTTTTTGGCCTACTGCGTTTGCCATTTTTGCTTTCCTTGTGTATGCGAAATTACGGGCACACACGTCCCTCAGGATTTACCTGAAGGCCGTTGTGTCCCTTAAAGTGAGGGTTTTTGCTGGGTCGCTTAGAAGTTGGAGCGGAGGACCCGAGCCTCTACCTTGGCGCGAAACTTCTCGTCCAGTCGGTACTCGGGCTTGCTCATGTCTTTAACCATCTCAGCACGGCTCGAATAGCCTTCCGCCTGAGGTGCCTTGCGCTGGGCCGGGAGTGACGGAGCGGTCTTTGTGACGTTGCGGGTTGGGTTCTTACCGAACTTCTTCGCGTGACTCTGGGCACCCAGATTGATGATCGCTCGGACTGCCTTGAGATCCTGGCGCTCGATGGCCTCCTGAAGAGACTCAACGGACTCAGGGCTCGAAGCCTTCATGTGGGCGAGCACTTGGTCGAACTTCGCCTGACCGCCTGCATAGGCAACGATCTGGTTCACGTAGATCTGGGCGATTGACTCCTGACCACGGATGAAGCTGTCCACAAAGGAGCGCGAATAGCCCACCTTTTCGAGGGCCGTGTAGGAAGCCTCTGAGAGACCCTTATCGGACTCATACTCAGCTTCGATCTGTACGGCTGCTGCTTCGGTTAAGCCATTGGCAATCGCTTGGTCACGCAGTGCGCTGAAACCATCGGCGTAATCGCTGAGTGCCTTGCTGGCCTCCTGAAGCTCACTCGGGGCTTCTGGGAGTTGCTCAGGGTCACCTTCAGGTTCGCCTTCGGCCTGCTCTTCCTGCTCGCCTTCCTGCTCCTGCTCATCGGACTCTTCGAGGTTTTCCTCTTCGGTCTCGACTTCAGGTTCCAGGGTGATCGCGTCGTCACCGTCACGAACCGCCACGTCACGCCTCAGCATGTTTTCTTCATGCTCCGAGATGTCCGAGGAAGACATAACCGCATTGTTTACGCCGAACTCGGCATAGATATCGCTCATTCAGTTCTCCATTGGGATTGATAGGCGGACACACGGACACCTCAGGATTTGCCTGAAGTCAGTCCGTGTATCGCTATCAGTGAGGGTTTTTAACCGAGAGGCTGGGGCTGGACGCCCATCGTGTTCATCGCGGAGGCCATGGCATCGGGGGACGCTGTAGCCTGAGCGGCTGCACCTGCGCCCACACCTTGAGCGGCTGCGAGGCCACCTTCGGATACCATTTGCTGCGCTTGCTGCATCGCCTTGTCCTGCTCCGTGAGGAGGAGACCGGCAGTGTCCAGACCAATCGCATTCGCAAGGCGGACCTTGAGGTTCTGCGTGTTGATGTCTGGGTCCTGCATCTGCGAGATCGGGATGATCGCGTTGATGAACTGGGTGAGCTTGTCGAGATCCTGTCCACGTCCCAGTGCTTCCAGGCCCGTGCTCACGGTTGGCTCTACGGCTTCTCGTGGTAGGTCCGGGATCATCGAGGTCGCTTGCAGTTGCAGCAGCAGGACACGCACGATGGGGAGCTGGCATTCTTGAGAGAGGACCGAATAGACGCCACCAAGGGTGTCTTCCAGTTCTCCAGCCACATAACGGATCTCTTCGGCGGTTACACGCTCGCCGTGGCGCTGGACCGCTGAGTTCAACATGAAGCAGTACGACAGGCGGGCCTCAATGGCCTCGGCTACCGACTTGGCTACCTGGAAGTCAGCTTGCTTCTCCAGTTGGAGGAACTCGATGTCCTGCTTACGGCCCGGCACGAAGTCGCCCGTCTGGGCTTTCACGAGGCGGCGAACCTGAGTGATCCCATTGGGGTTCACAAGGCCGACCACCTTCGAGCTGATCATCGCGAATTTCACGATGGACTCAGTGAGGTTCTCAAGGGACCTTAGGTCTCCGAGGTACTCCTCACAGTGGGAACGCCCGTAGTTCTCGCCATCCATCTTCACGTACCGCACAGGAATCCATGGGCACCCGGTCAACGGGTAGGTCCCATCGGTCCCGTCGATCTCCTGTCCCTCGATCTCCTGATAGGTCAGGAAGGACTCGGATTCATCGTCGCGGTAGATGTGGGTGTACACCTCGATCTCTTCGTCGGGTTCCTTCTCGCCACCATCGGTGGACATCTTGGACCGAATGTCCTCTGGGAGGGCCGCGTAGGCCATCTTGTCCAGGGTGACGATCTGAAGGATGTTCCCGAATGGGTCCCGCTGAACAACGTAGCTGCTCAGGCGGTATAGCTTCGGTGGGTTGAACTGGCCGTCCTCAGGAGGCGCGATGTACAGCAAAGCGTTCCCCGACACGATGAGCTGCTTGAGCATCTCGAAGAACGTCGGTCGGTAGCTATTCGACTCCATGAAGTTCATGAGGATGCGCTCCACCATGGACAGACCTTCGTCCACCTTGGCGAGACCTTGAGGGTCCGTTAGGAGCTGCTTCGCTTGGAACTCGGAGATCGTTAGGCGCATCCATGGGGCCAAGGGGAACAAGGCCAGCATGAGCTTGGATGCGAGGTTGTTGAGGCCACGGGCACCTACGGCTTGGTAGGGTGTGGTGTAGTCGGTGGAGGCGTTATCGGATGCCTTGGGGAAGAGTGCAGGAATCGTGTATTGCGCACAGTTTTCGGCGCGGGTCTCATAAGGAGCACGATCCTGGACCAGTTTCTCGTAGGTTGCCTTCGCGCCCAACTCACCGAAGCCTTTACGTGCTTCAGCCAATGGGCACCTCCAGTTAGATGTTCAGTCCGCTACCTGAGGACCTGGCTACAGAAAGGCCACGCTTACCGCGAGCCCGAGCGGCCTTCTTTGCGCTCTCAGTGTCCGACTCATCGCTATTGCTTGAGTCTTCCTTTGGAGCCTCTACTTGGGCAGCAGTCGGTGCCGGAGCGGAGGCCACTGGGGTCTCCACCTTGGCCGCTTTAGGTTCGTCCTTCGAGACGACTCCGAGCGGATCGGCAGCCTTCTTGACCAACTTCTTAATCTTCTTACCCATTGCTTCTCCTCGGCCTGAGCCGGGTGTAATTGATTTCGTAACGCCCCACTCCGAGGCGATGTGTATACGCAAGGACCTGGAATCCGCACTCAAGGGCTACCTTCTCGATGGCCCTACGCATCCGAAGGCCCACCCTTCCCCGTCGCTCCGGGACCACGAAGAACCACTGAACGCTGACCAAAGGCCCCACATGGGGATCTTCGTCTTCAGCGAGCACAGCGAAGCCGATGAGCTTCCCTTCAGGATCTCTTGCGGTGAACTCGATGCGGTCAAAGGATTGGGTTGTGTGTATCAGGCGGGATGCGGCCTCTTCGTATGGAGCCTGCCAAAGCATCTCCGGGAACTCCGAGAGGACATCAGGGACGATAGGTGAGCCTTGGGTTGGCTCGCCTTCAGTGCGGTAGGCCCAGTCAATGAAGACTGAACCCATGGGTCACCAGTTGCTACGCTTGGTCAGGCTCTTGCGAACCGCCGAGGTGCTCATGAAGCTGGTCTTGCGCTTGGTGGATGTTGCAGTGCTTAGGGCACTTGGTGTGTCCGATGAGGTGCCCTTGCGGTCGATCTTGGTGATCTTCTTGGTGCTGCTCTCATCGTCGTCCGAGCCTTCAGACCCAGAGTCTTCACCCCCGAAGTCGATACCCTTGGGTTCTTCTTCGAGGACAGGCTCAGGGGCCGGAACGTTAGTGTTCGGCTTCGGTGTTTTCACCTTCGAACTGAAGCACATGGCTCCTCCTACGGTTGATCCTCCGCGTTCTGCTTTTGGGCCTGCTCCATCAGCTCGATCAACTCGACCGCTGCATTGGCGCCTTCAAGGAACCCGAGGATTGCTTGTTCACTGAAGCCACCCCTGCGGAGGTTATCCAGCACACCCACTCGCATCAGGTATGCCGGGTTAAGGCGGGCCTGAAGGAACTGAGAAGAAGCTGGAGGTATCGCTGGGATGTCCTCAGGGTTATCGAAGTGATGCTGTAGAGCGTCGAGCATGGAAGCTCCCTCTTAAAGTTGTCTTTAGGTATAAGGTTTCATCCCTCAGGCATCTCCCCTTAAGGTGAGGGTTTTTAACGAGATGCCTGGGAGATCAGTCTTACGGTTGCCAGGGGATAGGCGTCATGTTCTCCCAATCGAAGTCACTCGACCGGCAGATGCGCGCTACTTGGGCTTGCGTGATGAGTTCCTCCCTGGTCATCCCCTGCTTCCGAGCGAGAGACACGATGCACTCCCAAAGGGGGGCTACATCAGGAGCCGAAGGGTCCACCTTTTGGGCCACTTCGTTTGCTGCACAGGAAGTCCAGTAGAGAACCTCTTCGCCCTTCCGTGGACCGGACTTCATGACCTTCGTGGCCTGATAGAAGTACGTTGGGTTATCCAGCCACTCCAGCAGCGGGACCCCATCGACCTGCTCACCGATACCTGGAATGCCACCATAGCCATCCGTGGTGTCACCCTTGATGGTCTGGTACATATGCCAACGATCAGCGTCCGCCTCGGAGTTCGTCACGACCTTGTTCTGGGTCAGCCAATAGAAGCGCCCAGGGATCGTGTTGAAGTCCTTATCGCAGCTCACCGGGATCGCCTCATCGACGCCCAGCCATGCCGGATTGGTAGCCAGAATGCCAATCACATCGTCACCCTCAAGGCCGTCCCAACGGTACGTGCTGAGGTAGGTCTCGGTGTCCTCAAGGATCTCCTCAAGGAGCACTGGGTAGCCGACTGGCTTCCGCTTGCCCTTTCGGTTTGCCTTGTAGGTCTCAAGGACCTGCTTGCGCCAGTTGTCCTCACCGTTCTTCGTGGAGAAGATCATCACCAGCTCGGCATCGTTGAACTCTTTGAGGCGCTCACGGATGCCACGAATGGTTGCCCGAAGGATCGTCCGGGCCTTGTTGTGATCGCACTGGAGGGACCAGATATCATCACCCCAGTCCACCTCCTCCTCGGAGGCAGACATAGCGGAGAACAGAAGGTAGTCACCATCCAGAAGCAGAGCGATCCGCTTCTTAGCTTTCGCCATCGGTGGACTCCTTAGGGGTCTCCTCAGGGGCCTTAGTGGCTTTCTTGCGAGTCGGGGCTTTTGGTTCCGACACTGGGATCGCCTCGAAGAGACGACCCTCAAGACCACAGCGCCCATCGATCTTCCGGGCCACATAGCAGCTATCGGAGTTCATGTTGGCTTCGCCGGTCACGAGGTTGATCGCGGTAGCCGCGCACAGCCCCTCGCTGTAGTGCTTACAGTTCTTGCAGATATTCATACGATTCTCCCGAAGCGCTTCAGCAAGCGCACACCACGGGCTGTTACGGTCCAGACGCCTGAGTTGACGCCACAACCATCGAGACACGTCAGGTGGCCCCGAGAGGCCGCTTCAGCGATCTCCGAGGCATTGTCCCTGGCGTAGTTTGATTTGAAGGTGCGGGGCTCCATCTTGATCCGATAGAGGACCTTGAGGTACTCATCCACGGGGGGTGATCTCCGCATGGAATGGCGAAAAGTTCTTGAAGTTTTTCTTCGGAGCCTCGTTGAGGATCAGCTCCTTCATCTGCTTCACGGAGTCCTTAACGAAGAACTCCAAGGCAGCTTCGATACCACCATTTGCATAGGCAGCAAGAAACGCCTCTTCTGAACAGGTGTAAGCCTTCTGGGTGTTTGGGTTGCGATCTCTTAACTCGGCGAGGCTCTGCTCCAATCGCTCAACTTCCCCGCTGGAGACTACGGTTCGGAAGTTAAAAGAGACCTTTACGTCGAACGACTTGGACATGGTGTCCTCCATTAGTGACAGTCGCGCCAAGTCCCACCGACCTTCCCTTCGGTGTCGAGCTGGCATCTGAAGTTGAAAATGAGTTGCACGTTGCGCATGGCCTGCTGTGCGGTCTGGACGACCAACTCAGCGATCTCAGGGGTCCTTGCGGCTACCTGAACCTCGTCATGCACCCATGCCATGTAGGCGAAGTCGCCGTCCCACCCGTGGACCAAGCCGTGTTCCTCAACGAGGAGGCGCTCAAGCTCGACGATCCATGCCTTACAGACGAGCGCACCGGCTGACTGAAGGAGGGTGTTGAGGGCTGCGTGGGGAGACCGAACGTGGACCTTTCGGCCATCGAGTCCCTTGATGTATCGACGGCGCCACTTGATGTCGAACTTCTTAAGCGCCGGGTTCCATTTCTGCTCCGAGATGAGGGACTCTTCGAGAGACGCTCGGAGCCCGGAGATGGCTGGGGTGTTCTCAAGGAAGGCGCTCTTCAGGGCCTTGCCTTCAGCCTTCTTACCGCCAACGAAACCACCTACCTTGGCGTCCCCTGCCCCATACAAGAAGGCGTAGATGAACGTCTTGGCGATAGCCCTTCGGGCCTCGTGGTAGTCGTTGTGTTTGTCCCGAGGCTCATCCGGGCAGATGCCAGCAGCGATCCCGTTGACCCAATGGATGTCACCATTGAGCACCGTCTCCGCGTACTGACCATCATCGAAAGGTGTCCCGAAGTGACCCAGGCAGCGAAGCTCAAGGCCCGAGGCGTCCACCCCTACCTGAACCCAGGTAAACCCTCGGGAACACTTGTGGTACTTGGCGCCGAATCGGTCTCGACACTCAGGTCCATAGGTGGCCGTTGAGCTGGGCACTTGGCCCATGTTCGGGTAGCTGTGAGTGGCTCGCCCGGTTACGGCTCCGTTCGGGTTCACTGACCCATGGATCTTCCCGTTGCGGACCAAGCGCATCCAAGCGTTGTCGCCCTCGGCCAACTGACCGATCCGCTTTTGGATCATCAGGTAGTCGCGGACCAGCTCGATTGCCGCTTGGGCCTTGGGGTCGTCTACCTTGACGTTCTCAAGGACCTCATCGTCCACCACAGGCGCACCGTTATCGGTGAAGTCCTGAGGCTCCCAGCCGCGATCCAGAAGGACCTTTGTGATGTGTTGGCGGCTCGATGGGTTGAACGTGACGTGCTCTATGGGGGTGTAAGGTGCCCCGGCGAACGTCTCGCGCTTGTCCTTGCGTTTCTTCTTACCTTCCCCTACCCAGATGCCTCCGACCTTCGGGTATTTCACACGGGGAATCGGCTTGCCTTTGCAGGGGCCATTGGCCCACTCGGTGAGCGGCTTGCCTGTTTTCGGGTGCTTGAACTCTAAGGCCCCACCCTTGGGCGCAAACCAGGACCCGAAGGTCTTGATGAGCTGAATCAGCAGGTCAGAACGACGCGCTGTGAGTTCGATGTAGAGCTTCTCGGCACCCTTCTCATCGAAGGGGAACCCATTGCGCTCCATCTGTGCCAGGGTCCACGCACAGTCGTGCTCAAGGCGGACTGCATGCATGGACGTAAAGTCGCCATCAGGGAAGTAGTAAGGATCGCTTACCAGCTTCTCCATCAGGAGCTTGGTGACCTGAACGTCCTGAACGCAGTAGTCGAGCATCTCTTCCGAGAAGTGCTCCCAGGCGTTCTCTTGTTCGCCATAGATGCCCTTCAGGACACCCAGCCGGTAACCCCAAGCCTTCAACGAGTGAGACCCGAAGAGCTTCCCAGGGAGCTTCCCTGAGCGCAGCAAGGCCCCATCGCGATCCTTGATGTTCGCAAAGACCAGACGGGAACCAACGAGGGTATCGAAGACGCGCTTGCGGGGGATATTCAGGCGTTTGCCTGTGAGGGCTCGTTTGAGTTTGTCGAGCGCGGGGTGGTCGTACTTGATTCCGTTATGGAAGACGATCAGTCCATCAGGCTTGGCCGCTTCGGCCTCAAGGTCCTTGATGTACTTTATGAAGTCGTCGGGTCGGTACTTCGTGATCTCGCCGGTTGCCCAGTCGATGTTCACGCCACAGTGAAACTTGGTGACATCCTCAAGGAGCCCATTTGTCTCGATGTCCGAGATCAACATGGGCGCTTTCCTTAAAAGTCGGGATCGCCCTCTTCCTCCTGGCCCCGCCACTCAGATGAGCCACCCTCAGGTGTCCACCCGTAGGGCATCTTTTCGAGCCAGCCGGTATCGGGGTTGTATTTCATGAAGCCGCCCACACCCGTTGAGCCCGTGAAGCGGCACTTCAGGACACGGAAGAGGACGATGTTGGGGTGCTCGCCTTGCTGGTTACGCTCGGCTGCAATGATGGTGTCGCTGAGTTGACGCAGAGATCCTGAACCCCGGAGGTCCGTCACCTTGATGACTCGCCCTTCTTCGTGCGGGGTCCCCTTATCGGGGTTCTTCAGGTGGCAAATGACGACCATCAGGATCGAATTGGCCTTGGCGAACGACTTGAGCTTCGTCATGAGGCGGTCGATGGTCTTCCGCTCATCCGAGTTGTCGTCCATGCCCGAGACCACGATGCTGATGTGGTCCAGAACGATGACCTTGCAGCCTTGCGCCTTGACCATGTAGTGGAGCTTGGCGATCAGGCGGTCCTCTACGGATTCCGCAAAGGAGTCGTACAGGAAGAGCTTGTCGGTCTCGAAGATCGCATCGAACGCAGCGTCGAATTGCTCTTCTGTAGTGGCCTCTGGGTTCTGCCGGTAGCGGGTCTTCAGGTGAAGCCCAACGATGTCTTGGACAGTCTCCTCGACCGCCTCTTCGAGCATGGCTACACCCACCGGAATGCCTTGGGCATGGAACCAGTTGTAGGTGTTCTGACGAACAAAGGTGGACTTACCTGAGCCGGACCCAGAGGTGACCAATAGAAGCTCACCCTCTCGGGCATCCTTGGTCATCTCACGGAGTTCATCAGGTGCATCGAGAGGCATCGAAGGGGCTACCTTCTTCTCCTTGACGCGCGCCTTGAGGCTCTTTGCGGAGACCACACCGTCCGGGATGAACGGGGAGGCGTTCCAGATGGCATCCATCACGGCCTTCGACTGGCCGTCCAGGAGACAGGCATTCGGGTCCTTGAGGGGAAGCACAGCGATTTTCATCTTGCCCGCTGGGCCTACCTCTGCGGCCTCCTGAGCTGCCAGCCGCCCAGGCTCATCCATGTCGAACATGAGGATGATCTCCTCGAACTGATCGAGGTACTCATAGTTCGCAGCGATGCACGCTTTGGCTGACTTAGCGCCCTGCGGAAGGGACACCACGGGGTACTTCCCACCCTGGATCTGGGCCACGGTAAGGCAGTCGATCTCACCTTCCGTGATGACCAGCTTCTTCCCTCCGTTCCACAATTGGCGACCGAAGAGAAGCTCTTTGCCCATGTCCCCACGGGCCGCGAAGTTCTTGTCCTTATCGCGGAGCTTTTGGCCCACCAGTGTCCCGGCTTCATCGAAGTAGTCCGCGATCTGATAAGCCTTGCCGTTTACCTTGCCTACCCAATAGCGGTACTTCCGGCAGATATCCACGAGAAGCCCACGAGAAGGCAGATTGTCGTAACGGCCTTGGCTCTTACCGAACTCCAAGCAGCCGTCAGCAACACGAGGAGCACGCCGAGCGCTCCCCTCTCCACCATCGCCAGGGACATGCGTGTCACAAGCGAAGCAGAACTGATGACCATCGGTGTACAGCGAGTTCGCATCCGACGACCCACAGTTCTCGCACGGGATATGCTGGAGGAACTCGCTTTCCGTTTGGTCTTGCTCATAGGACGCCATCGGAGCCCCCTACAGGGACCTCGTTGGGCAACTCCGCGCTGGCCCTGCGTGGCACAAGGTCCAGGTACTTCATGCACATCTTGTGAACACGCTCTGGCTTGCAGTCCTCACGGACCGGCCTCAGCCTGCTCCAGTGCTCGGTCCCTACGAACCGAACGTAAGCTCCGTCAATGCCGTGTTGAACACCCACAATGGCGAACTGGTTGAGGTTGAAGTCGAACGCTTCGATAGCATCGGAGACCTCATGGCAGTCGTAGACCACCACGTCGATGTCCACACCTTTGAGCTTGAGGCATCCGACGATGCGATCCGAAGTTGACTCGTTGTAGAAACCATGGGCACGACAAGCAATGTTCGCTTCTGTCAGTGCCTCGGCAACATCCATGAGTCCAGCATCAGCCACCACAATGTCCACGTCCTTTGGCTTTACACCAAAGAACAGGTCACGGGCGCATCCGCCAGCGATGATTGCCTTGATCCCGCGACCCTGGAGGTATTCCAGAATATCGAAGGCTTGCTGTAGAACAGCTCGATTGATCATAAAGACCTCCAGTTGTCAACGATCCAAAGGCACAGAGCTACCTCCCTTGGTTGGGTGATAGGTGTGCCTTGGGGATTGGGTTATTTCAGCCAGCGGCCCACATCGAATGAGGGGCAGGCTTTCTTTGGGTCCAGGTCTCGGTGACCCACGATCCGGGCAGACGGGTAGTCAGCCTTAAGCTTGTCCAGGAGGTCCTTAAGGGACGCGAATTGGACAGGCGTGAAGTTGTTCTCAGGGCGACCTTGGGAGTCGATCCCGCCGGCCAAGCAGATGCCCACAGACTCATAGTTGTGGCCTTCTACGTGTGCACCGATGGTGTCCTTGGGACGACCCAGTTCAACGGTGCCATCCCTGCGGATGACGAAGTGGTATCCGATGTCCAGCCAGCCGCGTTGACGGTGCCATTGGCGGATCTCTCGAAGCCCGATGTCCATCGTGGGCTTGGTGGCCGCACAGTGGACGACGATGTACTTTGTGGTGACTCGGGGTTTGAACTGAACTGCGGCCATCAGGCACCCCCTTTAGGGATCAGGATGCCAGCCGGGATGTCCTTGGAGCGCTCACGTAGCCAAGTCACAGGGATCAGCTTGTCAGCGAACTCGAAGCCGTTCTTCTCGCACCACTCCGCGTAGGTCGTTTTGGACCCCTTGTAGAGCTTCGCTCGGGAGGATGAGAAGACGAACCGGATGTCCAGCTCAGGGTGTTGCTCACGGATCAGAAGGTGCTTCTTACGGTCCTCGACATCGAAGATGCCTTTCGACTCCACGATGATCCCATTGCGCAACACGAAGTCGGGCGTATAGGAAGCCTCACGGGCCGGGACGATGTACTTCAGCTTGTATTGCTCGAATGCCACAGGGACGCCAGCGGCTTCCAACTGGGCGGCAATCTTTTCTTCGAGACCGGAGCGATAGGCGGTTACTTCTGTGCCTGCTACCTTCTTACGGGCATACGCTCGGCTTCGAACGGTAGCCATCGTTAGAAGTCGCCGTCCGAGTCATCGCTGGAAGAGTCGTCTTCTTGCCCATCCCATTCGCTATCATCGCGTTTACGGGAAGTCGACTCGGAGGCTTCATAGCCACCTTCTTCTTCCTGACCGCCCCACTCATCGCCACCACCACCGAACTCAACGAGTTTGGTCAGCATGAAGCCTTCAAGTTGGAGCTTCACAGCGGCACCAACGGTAGCGTTCCAAGTGTACGGAACGATGCTGAAGCGAGCTTTACCTTCGGAACCACCAGAGATGTTCGGGACATCCTTGATCGGCTTGCCCTTAGCGTCAGCAACCTTAAGGACCATCGGGATCATCTCCCCGTCCTTCTCGTAGCTCGCCCAGGAGGCAAACTTGAAGGTCACGGTGCCATCGTCGTTCTCGAAAAACGGAAGGTCACCCTCATAGGGTTCCAGAAGTTTCTTGCCACGCGGTAGCTTCTTTTGCAGCTCTTCGCGCTTCTCTTCGAACTCAGCCTTGCGAGCCTCGAAGTGCGCCTCATGGATCGCGATGATCTTGTCGATGATCGGCTGGGCCAGTTTGCTCGGCAGGGTCAGGTTCAGCTTGTACTTGCCACGCTCGGAGGCGAAGGAGCCTTGCCCGTAGTCGGGCTTGGCGAGGTAGGCGTAGGGCTCAACGACCCCGATGCCAGTGAATAGGATTTCCTTTTTGGGTCTTGCGGAACTCATTGGGTACTCCTTGAGTTTGTCGATTGGGTTCGCGGCGTGTGTGTCCGCTATCAGTGAGGGTTTTTATTCCTTCCCGTGGTCCTTCCAGTTGAGCCGCTCAATGAACAGCCACAGCGCGACCACCTGAAACAAAAAGAGCACCGTTAGGTGCCCTGCGTGCTTGATCAGGAGTTCGAGGATCACGGCCACTTCACCTTTGCGGATTCGGTGTTGAGGTACTCACGGTTGATCGCGATAGCGGCCTGCTCTGAGGCGTTCTTGCGGATCAACTTGAAGGTCCCGTACACGACTGGCTTGAAGGCGACCTGGAGGAACTTCTTGTCGAATCGCCAGCAGTCATGCTTGAACATCGCGAGGGGTCGAGGGTGGACCGAGGGATCACGCTTCTGGGCCAGTTCCAGCAAAGCGGCCTCGACGATCTCTTCCTGGCGCTTGGTGAGCACATGGAGGAAGAGCGCTCCGGCCATTCCTGCAGAACGGGTCACGGAGTAATTTTGGAGGTGCAGGTAGCCATCGGGCTTCGCACGGGTGTTGCCTTGTGCGCGTTGCATCATTCTTCCTCGCCGTCACGAAGATCATGGGCGAAGTCAATGCCGGACCAGTTGTCCACGCCAGCGCTTTCCAGGCATTCCAGCCAGTGGAGACGCTCAGCACTGTAGGCAAGCTCTTGCTCAAGTTCCTTTCGGAACTCCAGGGCCAGCTCGTTTTCTTCGGAATTTAGGTGGGAAAGCAGTTGATCGAGCTTCTTGATGAGATCCATTAGCGGTAGTCCTTATGAGGCACCTTGCCGCCTGGAAGGCAGACCCAGAGGGTCACGCAAGGAACCAGGTTCACGCAGAGGCGCTTGTTGAATGAGGAGTAAT
>ERZ1023508.207-NODE-207-length-23932-cov-37.832768_pt1 | contig 23932 bp, 19 predicted proteins | sample MGYA00380548_ERZ1023508 | MGnify/ENA primary metagenome ERZ1023508 (study PRJEB33173, sample SAMEA4830311) | metagenome | study: EMG produced TPA metagenomics assembly of the PRJEB25223 data set...
AGAGTGAAAAAGCTTAACTTAAGATAGATCATCATCAACAACACAAACGTTAAAAACACTGAGATAACTTTTTAAAATATACTTCTCAATATTGATTAGTAAAATCCAAAATATGAATAATAAGTAGACATTAAACAATCTTTATTTTATTCTATAAATAATAGAAAATAAATTATTAGATTAAATTATTATTTTTTATTTCTAATTTAAGTTGAAACCGTATGTAATGGGAGGAAATCATAATGATATATTCTATCGGTAAGAATTTAGGTAATAAATTAACAGGTATAGAACAAGCTATGATCAATAGATTAAAGCTATTTAAAGATAATTTAGTCCCAAATAAACTCATATTCACATCTTGGTCACCACGTTTATATATGCATGCACATTCGTTAAACATCGATTCAAAAGATATTTTCAGTCTTTACGATTTTCTACAAGATAGTATTAACTTTGAGAAAAAACATATTGATTGGATAAATTATTGGCAAAATATATGTAATTATACCTTAAAATTCGTTGAAAATACGAATGATATTAAAATATACGATAACGACACATATAAAATGTATGTGCATTTTGTTGATTCAAATTATCAAACTTTAGACTATATTAACCATTTTGATATACAACAACGTAAAATTAGAAGAGATTTTTACGATACAAGAGGCTTTTTAAGTTGTAGTAGAATTTTAACCTCTCAACAAAAAGTCGTGATGGAACAATTTTTTACACCTACACAAAAAGTTAAATTTCAAAAATATTACAACCCTGAGCACGAACATCCTACGGTACAATCTATCATTTATAATACTTCACGAGGCGTTCGTTTTTTCAACGATGAAAATGAACTTTTAGCGTTTGCAATTAATGCGCTATATCATTTAGGAGACGTATTTTTATGTGATAAAAACATCGTTACAGGGCCAATCATTGATCAAACTGATACTAAAATACCAGTTCTCGCCGTTTTCCACAGTACCCACGTAAAAAATATCAATGATATATATCATTCTGAAATCAAACAAGCGTATAAACCTGTTTTAGATAACTTATCCCGATATTCAGGAATCATAGTATCTACTGAACAACAAAAAACAGATTTATCTGTAAAAATTAATAACGTTATTCCCATTTACGTTATACCTGCAGGTTATATTGATACAAATGAATCTCATCATAGTAGTGACAATAAACCATTGCCTAACAAAATGATTTCTATCGGCCGTTATTCTCCTGAAAAGCAATTAGATCATCAAATAGAACTAATGTCTAAGCTAGTTCCAGCATTTCCAAATTTACAGTTACATTTATTTGGGTTTGGTAAAGAAGAAACACATTATCGTAAATTAATAGCTCAATATCATTTAGAAAATCACGTGTTTTTACGTGGCTTCATTTATGATTTAAATCAAGAAATAGAGACCGCCTATTTATCTTTATTGACAAGTAAAATGGAAGGGTTCAATTTAGGTGTACTTGAAACGATTGCTAAAGGCGTACCTACAGTAAGTTATGATACCAAATACGGACCTTCTGAGTTAATTGTTAATCATAAAAATGGCTTTTTAATTGAACAAGATAATAAAGAACAACTCTATCACAGCGTTAAAAAGTTATTACTCGATTCTAACTTAAGAGAACAATTTTCTAAGGAAAGTATTAAACATGCCCAAATATTTAATGACAAAAATGTTTTTGATACATGGCTCACTGTTTTCAGAACGTTAAAAGTTAATTTATAATCGCCAATTTATTAAGATATATAAGGGTGAAGAGAAGTGTGAAACATCATACATCATCTTCACCTTTAATTTATTCTATAATATTTCATCTTTAATCTGTGCCTTTTGATATTGAACATAGCCTGATATATAATGTTCGATATCATCAATCCGAACTCGATACCCATGGTGTTTTATGAAGAAACTACCAAGAATTCGCTTTGGATTTTTGAAGTACATTGCAATTTCAGGATAGAAAAATCCTACTCGTTGATATTCTGCTCTTGTATGAATCACATTGATTAATTTTTCTTCATCAATCAACTGAGTCACAAGCTCTTGACGATGTGTAGCTTTTGCTTTTTGAATAAGCTTATAGGTTGCCATTAACATTTCTAAAAATGTTGGGAATATTGTTTCACGTTGTTCAATATATTCCAAATAGGTGTTCACATTCTTGATCCCAAATTCAAAATATTTATCTTGCGGACACAATTGAACTAACTCGTTCGTGCAATACCCAAGCCAATGATCATGGTATTGCCAATACTCTTTTTCAATAAATCGATCCATTAACTTCTTCACAACTTCCAACCATTTATCATTATGATCTTGGTGATATAAGCGTAATAATGCTAAAGCTGCTTCACCATCATAATAAATAATTCTAAATGATTCTTTCACAGTTAAATCCGGATAATTTAAAATATGAGTTGTTTCGTATGTATCTTGATTAATCATTGATAAAATTCCTCGAGCAACTTTTTGTGCCACGCATAAGTATTGCTTATTGGGGTTATGCTTTAAATATTCACAAACCGCAAATATAAAGGCAGCATTTTGTCCTAATTTTATTTCGTTAATATCTTTTGTATCATCAAAGATATATCCAACACCTTCATTATCATAGAAATAATTCTCAATAACGTAGTTAATTGCCTTTTCGACTATAGTTAAATCTTTTCCTAAATAATCTAAACCCTCTATTAATGCATAAGTTGAAGAAGCATGTCTTAATATATTATAGAAATTGATTTCTTTATCAAAATGTGGAAAATAACCATATTGATATCTTCCAGTATCTGATAGCATATTTCCTAGGAAATATGTACCACTTTCAATTAAATGGTCTAATTCTTTATGTAAATAATCGACCTTTCTTAATCCTTTTTTATAACCTTCATCGTGTAATTCATATATCTTTTGTTCGTCTAAGATAAAACCTTTAGTTTTGAACTTAATAACTTCTTTGTTTTCATAAAAATCATAAGCAAACTTTTTCTTATGGTTCGTATACTTTCTTAAATAGTTATTTATATTTTGTTCAGATAGAATAAGCTTCGTTTTCCCATCTGTTTTCACTGGTTTAATAAATGCATTAGTGTTTATTTCTTCAGGTAAAAATGATAAATTCCAGTATTGATCTAAAGCTATACCAAAATCAATATAATTTCTTCTAGTTTGCGTTAATTCATCTTTAACATCTTTAAATAAAGTAACTTCTTCTTCAGTAACAATGTCTATTTTTACCCATGAAGGAAACGCTCCTGTTTTCTGTCTAAACTTTTGAATTTCTTTAGTAATATCCCTTCTAAGGTAATTAGGCTTTTTTAATAATTTAACTTTGGCTTTTATATTAGATTTTCCAAGGCTTAAAAAAGCATATTCTTTTATTTCTATTGTTTTTTCAACATGATTAATCAATCTTTCTATATGATTTTCCATACTCATCTTTTTCTCCTTTCAATTTAATATGATTTCAAACCAGGCCATATAGACCTGGCTTGAAATAACTTATGAATGAATCAATAGTACTATTTTTCTTTATTATCTTTTTTACGACGTCTTCCTAATAATAATGCTCCTAAACCTGCAAATAAAGCTCCAAGTAATGTGCCTTTAGAATCATGATCTTCATTTGCTCCTGTATCAGGTAATTTATCTTTTGCATTTTTATCAGAATCCGAGTCACTGTCTGAATCGGAATCCGAATCGCTGTCAGAATCCGAGTCGCTGTCTGCATCCGAATCACTATCTGAATCCGAGTCGCTGTCTGAATCGGAATCACTATCTGCGTCTGAGTCACTGTCGGAGTCCGAATCACTATCTGCGTCTGAGTCACTGTCTGAGTCTGAATCACTATCTGCGTCTGAGTCACTGTCTGAATCATCGTCAAAATAACCATTATCTATACTAAAGTCATCATGATCAGTAATCGTTACACGAACATCTTCCCCATCAGCATCTTTTTCATCATCATTTCCAGAATTTGCTGTAGTTTGAGTCATGCCTTCCGGTTTCTCAAAATGAATAATGTAATTACCACTATCTAAATTATCAAATTGATACTTCCCATTTTCATCAGTTGTTGTAGTGCTAATTATATTTCCTTTTTCATCCTTTAACGTTACTTTAACACCAGAAATTCCTTTTTCATTGTCATCTTGGATACCATCTTTATTTGTATCTTTCCATACATAATCTCCAACACTATATTTTGGTGTTTTGTAGAAACCACTATCAATTGTGAGATTATCAGCATTATTAATTGTTCCTTTGGCAACAACTACTTTACGTGTACCATCACGTTCACCATCTGAATCTATTGCATCATTTGTAGAATTATTTGCGGGAGATGGCGTATAATTATCAGGAATCGCAAACTCGACTGTGTACGTTCCATTTTGTAAATTATCAAATTGATAATGTCCAGATTGATCAGTAGTTACACGTTGTAATTCTCTATTGTTACTGTCTTTAAGAGTAACATAAACACCTGCTAAACCTTTCTCATCATCATCTTGAACACCGTTTTTATTTTTATCTAACCATACATAGTCACCTAGACTATATGTAGGATTATCCCCCTGTGCTGTTGAAGAACCATTGAGATAAGTCACTGTTGTAGACTTCGTTCCACGGTAAAAATCATTTGTATTGGTAGTACCATCTCTTGTTAACCAATATTCGGTATAAACATTTCCAGTTCCCGTTGGTCTCACTGCTTGAGTTACAATATACTTTTTACCATTTGCCATACTTCTAGCAAAATTGATATCAACTCTAGTACCATCTGCACTTACTTTAGGTGCAAATTGACTTGTCACATCTTTTACATTAGAACTATTTAAATCAGGATTGAAGCTATCTACCATCGCATTGGTATCCGTCACTTCGTAAACTTTCACTTCACCTGGTATAAATTTACCATTTTTTACTGTTGAGAAATATTTAGCATATTTAGGGTTTTGGTTATTTTGGTTTAGATAAACAACTTCGTTATGTTTATTATTTACATTATCCACATTTGCTACCGCTGCTGTAGTTGTATTGTCCTTTTTATTACCATAATCCACAATGAAGTCTTTTTTGACTACTTCGTTAGCAATCGTCACTTCCATAGGATAATTCTGATTATCCTTAATTGCTGTTTCCCTCTTAGGCGTCGCAATTAAATCAAAACTACCTGTAATATTTTGATATTGATCAACATAGTTAGTAAATGTATAAGTCGTCGTATTTGTAGTTTTATCATATACACCATTAGCTACAATAGAGCCATCCTTACTACGTAGTTGAGTTTTTATTGCAGGAAGTTCTAAACCACCCGGTCTAATATACTGACCATACTTAATAGTAAAAGTATCTCCCTCTTTTATGCTGTCATCTAATTCATAATTTGCTTTTAAATTAAATTGTTCGTTACTTGTTGGCCATATTACGTTATTAGCGTGATTATTACTCTTATTAAGTGAAAGCGTAGGGTTTGTGATTTTAACTTTATCATTCACATTTTTACCACTATTAGGCTCAGCAGCTAAACTCATTAAATTCATGCGTGGACTTGCACTCTTATGTGATGAATTTTTTGATTGAGATGTGTTCAGAGCTAATGGCGTATCGACACCATAATCAGGGTTAGAAAAGTCTTTTTTTAGTGCTTCAGCAATGATTGCTTCATTGATTTGTTCTCTAGATGCAGCTTTTAAATCTAAATTATCTCTAACTGCATTTGTAATTGCTTCTGTTTCATTAGAATCAACACCTAAACTAGCTACAGCACTTCGTGTGTAATCTTGCTTATCATTGACTGAACTATCTGTTGAAATAGAAGGTGTTTTTAATTTAGTTGTCGTGTGTTCAACATCTTGAGTAGGTTCATCATTAAATTTTGTTTTATATACTTTTTGTTCTGATGGTTTTGAATCTAATTGTTTAGAAGGTGCTGACTGATTATCTGTACTGTCGTTATTTGCTTGTGATGAAGTTTTCTCACTTTGAGTTGGAGAGTCATTTGTGTCTAAATTTGATTTATTAGTAGACATTTGAGCTTGCTTAGTAGAATGTTCGTCTGTTTTACTTTCTTTAGATGTCGTTGAGGATGAATTTAAATTATCTTTTAAAGATGGATTATTCTTCTCAGTCGAATCTTGTTGTGTAGTTGAGGTTTTGGGTGTTTCAGCTATTGATTCCTCATTAACAGTTGGTGCTTCTGTTGTTTTTGGTTTAGTTGACTCGTTCGTCACTACTGCTTCATTAGCTTTAGGCTTAGATACGTCACTTGTCGTTGGTGCTTCAACTTTTTTTACTTCAGTTGCATTGTTTACATTTGTTGTTTTCTCAGAACTATGTGATCCGTTGTCTAAATCGACTTGATTAAGTTTTGAGCTTTCATTATCACGACTACCTTTCTGTTCTTCTTTTGAAGCTGATTCTAATTGATTGTCTTCAGCCGCTTTAGCCTCATTGTCTTCGGCACCAAACATTAACGTAGCACCCACGAGTATTGAAGCTGTACCTACTGTGAACTTCCTAATCTAGTACTTGTTTACCTTGTTGGATAGAAAATCCACTCTCTTGTTAATTGGTCCTTGTCTTCTCTTTTTCATACTATACCTCCAGTTAAAATAAATATTTTACAAGGAAATAATTTGAATATTTACTTGTAAATTGCATTTACATTTTTATGTAAATACTTTATAAGCATAATTTATCCAATAAAGCAAAACAATACTTTTTTAAAAAAATAAATTAATATAATAATATAAATTACCCCAATTATTTTTATAATTACTTTTAATCCCTTTCATTTTTCGGCTTTTATTTCTATAAATAAAGTTTAAAGATGCTTTATTATAAAAGTATAAAAGCATTTAACTTTTAGGAGTAAAAATGCTCTATAATGGAGGTTAGAAACTAATAATCTTTGCTACTAATTCTAAATTAGCAGTACAAAACAGATGAAAAATTAAATAATTATTTCTTTCTATAGAAAACTTTAAAACAATGAGGATTTAATAATGAAATTATGTAATTTATTTTTATAGATATCTTAAAAACTTTACATTTTCTATAGAATTTTCGTTGGTAAGAGAGTTAAAACAAGGTTTTTACAAACATCTTGCAAAATAAAATGAACCACCACATATTTAAATTAATCTTTATCAAATTTCGATACAGTCTTAACTATAAATTTTTAATATTTACCAAATGTATTCATAAATAAAGCTTAAATTATAGGATTGTTTGGAAATATGAATCATAGAGAAGACTATTAGCTGTAAGTGCTAGAAACCTTAAAATAGTGATAGTCAATTTTATACAAAAACTCTATCTAATTTTTCAAACCCAAAGATAAAGCGATTGAGCTAAATGATTTTTCTTTCACAACTCTCCTGTAGAAAATCTTTAAGTTAAGAAATTTTTGAAATTATCTAATACGTTTAAAATGATATCTAGTCAATCTCTTGAAGAAGATCCTAAGAAATTTGAGGAATTCGAGTGATAAAATTTGTTTCAATTGAGAGGATATTCTATATATTTATTCATTTTAAAAATAAAACTTTCTCAAACACCAAATATTTTCTAAACTATTACAAAAATCTAATTGCTTTTCATTTATTAAATAATACAACAAATTATATTTAATCAAAAGAATTTTCTAATTATATTATTTGAAATTCTAAAAAATATACAATCTTTAACTTTAATAATAAATTAAACGTAATTTATCATACAATCTATATCTCCAACATTTAAAACTGTTGATAGCAAATAAACAGCTATGATTGTCACACAATTCTGTAAATTATACACATATAATCCAGCTGCTGTGGATAATTACACCCTAACTTAAAACGTTGATATAACAACTTTTCTATTTTTTACCTATCTAGTTATCCACAAATCACTTCTCATCTTTAAAAACATTAATAATTTTTTAATCTTAATTTTATATTGAATTAATGACCTTGGATTACGATTGAAAAGAAAATGAAAATAAGGGATGAAAATATGGATTTCGTTAAATCAAAAACTGACTTATTTAGACTCATAGACAATGAAGCTCAAACATCGACATCTAAGATGGTTTTATTCTTAATATTAGGAACTATATTTTTAGATGCATATGATATTACTATTTTAGGTACAATGACTGATCAACTCACTCAACAGTTTCACTTATCACCAGCAACGCTATCTATAGTAATGACCTCTTTACCTATTGGTGCATTATTTGGTGCATTACTTGGTGGTACATTAGCACATCAGTTTGGACGCAAGCGTATTTTATCAATTGCCTTACTAACACTCACTGTAACCTCTCTTGGTGCGGCACTCGCACCAAATGTAATTATTCTAATAATATGTCGTTGTATAATGGGGTTTGCTATTGGAATGGATAGTCCAGTTGCTTTCACTTTTATTGCGGAAATAAGTAATTTAAAGCACAAAGGAAGAAATGTTAACTATTGGCAAGTCGTTTGGTATGTTGCAATAGTTACTTCTGCTTTAGTGGTCATTGCGTTCTTTATGCTAGGGGCTGGTGCACATTTGTGGAGATATGCAGTTGGATTTGGTGCACTTATTGCTTTTGTCTTGTACATCTTGCGAATTAAATATTTACACGAAAGTCCGACATGGGTGATTAATCATTATTCTTTAGAAAAAGCAACTGAATTTGTAAGAAAATATTATCATAAAGACATCCACCTAGAGGGAACGCTTGAAGATGATTTAAGTTCTGATGTCACTTCGCCACATAATTCTTGGTCAGACTTATTTAAACCGAAATATATAAAAAGAATTATCCTGGCGACTGCGATTTCAACGTTACAAGGTATGCAGTACTATGGTGTCGGTTTATACATACCTATTATTGCAACTTATCTTATTAGTAAGGATAAAATAGGTGTATTATTAGGCACTGCTATAGTCAATATAGCAGGTATTCTAGGCGCATATTTAGGTGCTCAATTGACTTATAAATTGGGTACACGAAAGCTTACAATGATAGGCTTCACACTTGTATTACTTTCAATGGTATGTGTAGGACTCTTTTATCATCATCTACCAATGCTTCTTAATACTTTCCTTATTGGATTATTTTTATTTGGCCATTCAGGAGGTCCTGGTACTCAAGGAAAAACAATTGGCGCCTTATCATTCCCGACTCATTTACGTTCACAAGCTACTGGCTTTGTAGAATCTGTAAGTCGTACTGGTAGTATCATAGGTACTTTTGTCTTTCCAATCATTCTTGCTGCAGTAGGTCTAACGAATACTATGTTAATCTTGTCCATTGTCCCTTTACTCGGAATTATCATAACAGTATCTATAAAATGGGAAGCTGTCGATAAGCATATTGAAGTAGAATAAGCATTAAAAAACCCCTTAGTACGTATGTCATTGAAAACATTCACTAAGGGGTTTTATTTAATTAATTAGGAAATGTTCCAGGATTAAAACTACCGCCCCACCTATTAAATGGCCAGTATCTCAAAACTACTTTTCCAACAACTTGATTTTTATCTAAAAGACCTACTTCATCCATACGACTGTCAATACTGTTTTGACGATTATCACCTAAAACCAAGTATTTACCACTAGGAATTTTCATATTGCCATTCGTACCCTTAAGATCTTTAGACTTAAAGTTTTCCGTTAGATATTCTCCAACTTTATGTTTTTTATTTTCACTTAAATAAGGCTCATCTACTTTTTTACCGTTTAAATATAGTTGATCTTTTTTATATTCTACTGAATCACCTGGTTTACCAATAAGTCGCTTAATATAATCTTGCTTCGCGTTAGCATGAAAAATCACTACATCTCCTGTATCAATATGATCAAGCGTTTTTGCTATACGACTTACTATCACTTTTTCTCGATTTTCAAATGTTGGATGCATAGACGCTCCTTTGACTGTATAAGAAGCAAATAAAAACTTTTGCACAAGTGTGACGATAACAATTGCAACGATTATGGCTACAATCCATTCTATTATTTCTTTCTTCATTATTATGGCTCCCTTGATATGTTTTTATGTCATTTATTAATAAGCTTACATGGGCTCATAAAAGATTATTGAACAACACCATTTTTAATTTTAATGTGTTTTCCTTTTTCAATTTTGTCATATTGTTTTTTAGGTACGACAACGACACGCTTTCCTTGTTTGGTCTTTACAGTAACAGTATAAAGTTTCTCATGAGGCTTCATTTGTTGTTTCAACATATTAAACTGAGCATCTACACTGTTTTTCTTTTCATGTTGATTTAAAAACGAATGTGCAAAAATATAATAGAATAACCAATTATTATAATAAGTTGTAGCAATATATTGAGATGAATATGGTGCACTTGAATCATAAGGTCTTTGAGACGGCATTAAAGAACGAGATTGTGCTTTTTGGCTTGATACACTCTGTTGTCCTTTATTTTTGGTTGCTGTTACACGACTTGCTTTTGTTGCTTGTTGGGCAACTCGCTGACTAGATTGTTGTGCATTGCGAGACGCATTTATTGCACTAGAACGACTCATACTTGTACTTGAAGAAGTTGAACCTCTAGATGCAGAAGCTGCACTGCTACTTGAACTAGAACTTGCCGAACTGGAACTACTCGTTCCTCCTGAGGTTGTTGCATGAGAATATGTACTGACAATACTTAAAGAAGACGTGAGAAGTACCATTATTACGCAACTTGTTTTAAATAATAGCTGTTTCATTTTGTCACCTTTCTTTTACTTCGTAACTTCATCTTTCGAAACGGCTTTGCCTTCAACATCATCATCACCATAAATCATATATGGTGGTCGATATACATGAATTTTCTTCCCATCCTTTACAATATATGGTTTTTTATTACCATCACCTAGTATATGTTCATACACGTGATCTAAATCAGCTTTTTCAATATGTGATTTACCTTTTTTATCTTTATATTTAATCTCAACATTTGGCGTTTCAGAATCTCCATCATTTAATATTTCATAATAAACATAATCATATTTATCAGATTTTTGACTTTCCTTAGATGGCTCTTTTTGTTTTCCAGAACCTCCACATGCACTTAAAGTAAAAGTTATGGTAAGTATACTTATGATCATAAATACTTTTTTCATATTAATACTCCTTTTCTCCATTCATAAATTCATAATAAATTATAACAAACAATTTTTAAATTATTATTAATGATTAACTAAAACCTTATTTTTAAAAATTCAGTTTAAATTAAGCGCCATGGATAATTCGGAAAATTAAATCAAAAGCATTCACTTATATGTATTTTGATAGATTATAAAACAAGTATCTTTCAAACATGTAAGTTTCATGTCTATAAATGTAAGTTTAGATAAAGGCAAGGATGTCCCAACCATCCTACAATTTAAATATAGATAACTAAAGGAGTGAGAGGATGGCTATTTTAACAGCAAATCAATTATCAAAAGTATATGGTCACAAACAAAAATATCGAGCTTTAAATAATATAAGTTTTTCAGTTGAAAAAGGGGAATTTGTAGCTGTCATGGGTCCTTCTGGATCAGGTAAAACGACTTTACTCAATGTGTTAAGTTCAATAGATACTATTTCAGGAGGAACTGTGGAAGTTGAAGGCAAAGAAATTAATAAACTGAGCCACAAAGAAGTGGCAAATTTTCGAAAACAACATCTCGGTTTTATTTTTCAAGATTATAGCGTTTTACCCACATTAACAGTAAAAGAAAATATTATGCTACCACTCTCAGTACAAAAATTCCATAAATATGAAATGGAACAAAATTATAAAGAAGTGGCTGAGGCATTAGGTATTTATAACCTGGGAAATAAATATCCAAGTGAAATTTCTGGCGGTCAGCAACAACGTACGGCGGCAGCCCGGGCATTCGTCCATAAACCAACGATTATTTTCGCAGATGAACCTACTGGCGCATTAGATTCTAAAAGTGCTCAAGATTTGTTACACCGTCTAGAAGATATGAATAAACAATTTAATTCAACCATTATGATGGTGACACATGATCCTTCAGCCGCTAGTTACGCTGAGAGAGTCATTATGTTGAAAGACGGTGATATACACTCGGAAATCTACCAGGGTAACGATTCAAAACAAACATTTTACCAAGAAATTATGAAACTTCAAACCGCATTAGGTGGTGTCAGTCATGACATTTAACCAACTTATCCTTAAAAATTTAAGAAAAAATATTAAGCATTATGGAATGTTTCTATTTTCATTATTGATTAGCATTATACTTTATTTTAGTTTCTCAACTTTAAAATATTCACATAGTATTAATAACTCAGATTCTTCAACTATTATTAAAAATGGTGCCACAATTGGTGCCACAATTCTTTTTATCATTATTGTTGTTTTCTTAATGTATGCAAATCATTTATTTATTAAAAGGCGTACAAAAGAGTTTGCCTTATACCAACTGATAGGTTTAACACGTGGAAATATTCTAAGAATGCTCAATATAGAACAACTAGTATTTTTTATTGTAACAGGAATTTTAGGCACTTTAATTGGTATTTTTGGTTCAAAACTTTTACTTGTTATCGCTTCTAAATTAATGAAGTTAAACACACATATCTCTATTGGCTTTGAACCCCAAGCTATACTTATTACTATCGTAATGTTAGCTGTCGCTTTTTTATTGATAATGATACAAAATTACATTTTCTTAAAAAAACACAGCATTTTAGCTTTGATGAAAGACAATTATACCCCAGAAGCTACCCAAAAACGGATTACTACGTTTGAAGCAATCGGCGGCGTTTTAGGAATTATAATGATAGTATTTGGATATTATATGTCTACTGAAATGTTTGGTGTTTTTAAAGCCTTAACAACTGCTTTGATTACACCTTTTAGCATACTTTTCTTAACTATTGTTGGTGCTTTCTTATTCTTTAGAAGTTCTGTATCACTTATTTTTAAAACACTAAAACATATCAAACATGGTCGTGTAAATATCACAGACGTTGTCTTTACATCATCTATCATGCACAGAATGAAGAAAAATGCGATGTCTCTCACAGTTATTGCTATCATTTCAGCTTTCACTGTTAGTATTCTTTGCTTCGCGGCAATTACACAATCTAATACTAATACAACTTTAGAAATGACTTCTCCAGATGATTTTAATATAAGCCAGAATAAAATAGCTGCGCAATTTAAACATAAACTAGATCAAGGAAATTTAAAATATCATCAACGGACTTATGAAGTAATCAATCCAAAAACATTAAGCGACCACGTCATGAAGAGTAAAAATGGTTCTGATATGTCTACTAATACAACATCACTAATGATGAACTCACATCTCAAAGGTCATGAAGCTAAAATAACGAATATACAATCATCAACAGGATTAATAGATATTCATTTAAATCATAAGATAACAGTTAAAGGAAAATCTAAACAATCTATTATCGTTAAAGACAAAGATAAATCTAAAATATATCCATCACAATTATCATTTGGTGCTCCTATAGTTGAGGTGAGTCCGGAGGTATATAACACATTAAAAACTGACAATATTGTTAATAAGATGTACGGTTTTAATTTCAACACTCACAAAGATGTGAAAAAAGCAGAAAAAATTGCCTCAAAAGTTAATCGTAATATTGTGTCGCACGATGAATATAAGAAATTTATAAACCAAAGCAATGGCATACTTATCTTTGTAACATCATTCTTAGGAATAGCATTTTTAATGGCTGCTGGTTGTATTATTTACATTAAACAAATGGATGAAACTGAGGATGAACTTGATAACTTTAAGATATTACGTCGTATAGGATTTACCTACACTGATATGTCTAAAGGTTTACTATTAAAAATTGCATTTAATTTTGGATTACCGCTTCTCATTGCTTTATTACATGCATTATTTGCAGCACTTGCATTTATGAAACTTCTAGGAAATGTCTCAATGTCACCTATATTCATAGTAATGATTATATATACAATTGTTTATTTTATTTTTGCTATGATTTCATTTATACACTCGAGTCGTATGATTAAGCATTCTATTTAGTAACTCAATTCACAAAATTATTTTAATAAAGGACGGTTTTTACTATGAAATTCAAAGAATTAATCAAACAATCATATGAGGATTTAAAAAATTTAACAATTAATTGGTTTAACGTACTCAGTTTAACTGTTATCATATTTATTTTAAGTAACATTGTCACACCGCTTATTGGTATACCTGTGGGTTTACTCGGTGGTGCATATATCCTAAAGAGACGTGAAGAGAAAAATAAATAACCATAATACAAAAGCCCTCAATAGAGAGGTCAGTGTGACCTCCCTATATTGTGAGGGCTTCCTTATACTATAAATTTATTTATTTGTAATACCATCTGCTTCTTCGATTCTCATGATATTATCCATAATACCTAGATAGAATTGACCTAATTCTCTACCTGTATGTGTTAAATCAAATGCATCCATACCTACTAAATCTAAATGGTCCCAATCATGTTGAACGGGTCTCACTTGCCAAACACCTTTATCAGTAGCTGGTGTATGATCATCAACTTTTTTAAAGGCTTGATTAGAAGGATGTTGTGATGATATAACTGGAACTACACCATCATTCGGTCTAATTTCTTTGTTTGCATCTTTACCAATAATACGACTGGTTAAGTTCAACAAAAGAATTTCACTAGAATTAGGTAATTCATTACCAAGAGGTCCTGTGTGAGTCGCTGACCCTGTATAAGTAGTGTAGACAATATTAGGATTTAGACTTGTCTGTTGATTAATTTTTTCAGCACCTTGCGTTGTCAGATCATTAACAGCTTGATCTTCAGTATTCCAAATCTTACTTTTGGATACACGTTCCGCGTAATCAATGTAGCTTTCATTTGGTTGTTGTTTTAATCCCCATTGAGAAAAACCTAAATCTATATCTACATCTTTACCACCACTTAATCTACCAATACGATTAATCGTTTCTTTTACAAGTTTACGTGTGCCAATTTTATCTGCAGCAGGTGTACCATTATGTGGTGTGCCAAGTGTAGTAATTGAAGCAACCATATTATCTTTACCACCTGTAAATAAATCGGATATAGTACCCCCATGTTGACGTTGATATTCTATTTCTTCTTGGTTACCATTTCTTAAGAATTCTTCCATTTGACGAATGGTTTGACCACCCATACTGTGACCTATAAAATGAATTTTTTTGCCAGGTTCCCAATCACGCATGATGCCCTCGTATGTTCGACCATAGCGATGATGACCATATTTAGCTGCATGCGCTGCACCGTAATCAACACGTCCTCCTTTGACATAGTAATACAATTCTACTGCGCGATCATAGTTACTACTAAAAGCACCAATATTTGCTTCATGTACATTGTATCCCTCATTAGTTAAATTTCTGTCAATATTGTATTTTGTACCACCCCAATATTTTGGAGCTAAACTAAATTGATTATCACCTGCAAAGCCTAGGAAACCATGGACAAATACTACTGGATATTGGTTTTTGAACTGTGCTTGATGTGTAGACTGATGATTTTGATTAGCATTTGCTGATTGCTTTTGCGTCTCCCTTGTTGTACTTCTATTAGATTGTTCTTTTGTAGCTACTTGATGATGATTTTTTTGTGATGTTGATGTATCATTTTTAGGCTCTTGAGTATGTTGTTCAACATCTTGAGTATCATTAGCTTTTTTAGAATCAACTTTAGTTGTCTGTTCATTTTCAGTTGTTTGAATTTGACGTTTTGTTGTTTTTTCTTGAGGGAGTTGTTTAGAACTATCTTGTTTTTCTTTTGATTGTGTTTGATATGTAGAATCATTAGACGGCTTTTGTACTTTCACTAATGGTTGGTCGATTTCTTCTGAGTCGCTGTCTTTTATTTCTGTTGATTGATTATGACTGTTAGAACTCTGAATATGTTGATTGCTCGCCTTTGAAGTTTGACCTTCACCTTTTATGTCATTATTTTCTCTCTCATTTGATTGAGTAGCTACGTCTTGCTGATTTACATTTCTAGACGGTTGGACGTCTTGTTTTACTGAGCTACCTTCTTCTTTTTTTGGCTGATTTGCTGTCTCATCACTTTTCAGTTGTGCACTTTCAGCTACAGAATGTGGGTTGTTTTGATTTGTTTTAGATTGATCAATTGTTTGTACTTGTTGACTATCAGCAGTACCTTGTTTTGAAGCTTTTAGCGTTTCTTCTACCTTATCATTTTTTAATTGTTGTGTTGTTTGCGAGTCTTCTGGGTGTGCATCCGCATGTTGCACTGAAGTTTCAGCTGCTTGAGCTTGTTGCCCTCCGATGAAAATTGTTACACCTGTAATAATTGATACTACTCCCACTGCGTACTTTCTAATGCTAAATCTTTTTATTCTATTATTATTTGTCAAAGAAATCACCTCTATAAGATTTTTCCCTTATAAAGAATGAAAAAATAACTGCTAAATTCAAAATAACATAAAAGTTATTAATTTTTTAACTAATTTGGTTAAATTTTTGTTAACCTTTTAGTTTTTAAAACATTTTATTGATTCTATTACAGCATTTAAAATAATCTAATACATTATTTTCGATTATATTTATCTATTTTATCGCATTAATCACAATTAAAATTGACAAAACGATATTATTTATTAATAACAATTCAAGTATCATTAAATGAAAAAAGTAGCATGCGAAACATTTTTAATAACTAATCTTACTTTTTGAGTTGAGTCTACTCAATGTTTAAAGTTATATATCATCTCAAATTTTCAAATTACCTTTCTATATTTCGCTCGATAGACAATACTCTTGTATATCCTGCAATAATGAGTTTTTACCTTACAAAATCAAAACCACCCGTACAAACGGATGGTTTACTTTGCATCTATAATTTTTTCTATTGATCAACGTCTATTCGTGCGCTGTTAGTAAGCTAACTACATTAACCTTTTTATTTTTCCTGCAAATAGTTATAAATACTCTTCTGTAAAAATTTAATCTACATCAATATTTTCTAATAATTAATTACGAATATAATGTTGAATCACTTTATATTTCTATATCCATATTTTAAATTCATATGCTCATTAAGAATCATTAAATTACTTTTATCATCTATATATCTAACAAGTGAGCCTATCCCATATTTAAAAGGCATGCAAAAAGACGAATGCGATATACAAAATTTCATTTTCTATAGATAAAAACCAATAGTGTTAGTTAAAACTAAAGAACATCTTCACTTGTAGATGATTTGAGTTCGCAGACAAATACTTGATCTTTCATCAAAAAATTAAATTTAAAATATTTTTTACAATAATTAAACTAGCTATAATAACAATAATACTAAATACTTTATTTAATATTATCTAGTAATTGATTTGCTTTATTTCATAGATATATTATAAATTAGCAACCGAAAGTTCTATTTATTATCTGTCTCAGGAGAGAATAGTGCTAAAACAAAGACACCAAGACCAATAAAAATGCCTAAAACTATCAGACCATTTAGAGCATTATCATCAAAAATTTTAATAATCTCAAAGTTTCCTAAGTAATTCCAAATATTATTCTCTCTAGTATTTAAGTCCATATAATTTATAATTATAGCGATTATAACTATCAAAACAAAAACAGATACACCTTCTTTTATTCCGTTAACGACTCTTTTCATATATAATCTGCCTTTAATTTATTCCATAATGTCACCCTTAACTAAAATTCATATTATAAATTAATTAAAGATCGTGATAATTTTAGTTAATACATATACTGCTTTTTATATTTTTATTTAATTCATGAAAATTAAAAATTTTTTACATTCTTCAACTGATTGATAGATAGTCAGAAATAAGTATTCACATATATATTAACCCCCTCTACTTGTAACAGTGAGGGGGTATAGGTGATAAAGGCTAATAACTACTATGCTTTCAAATTATCGCGTGTACTTAACCATTAAGTATATAATGCAACAATATAAACACTAATAGCTGTGTTAACAAGAATTTCGACAATATAGTACCTTACGATAAATCATTCTATGCTATAGATTATTTAATAATATCAATTAATTCTTTTTTAGAAGCTGAACGTGCAGGTATCCAACCGAAAATGATGCCTATCAATGTTGATACACCTACAGCTAGGATGACTGAACCTAGACTGACGGAACTCTTAACCATTTCAGGTGTCACGAGATCAATCAATGTAGCAATAATAATACCTAGAATTAATCCGATGATACCACCTATGAGACATAACACAACACTTTCTACTAAGAATTGTATTTCAATATCTCGACCTTTAGCGCCAAATGCACGACGAATTGCAATCTCTTCTGTTCGTTCAGTGACTGAAATATACATGACATTCATCACACCAATACCTGCAATAAAGAGTGATATTCCCGCAACAGCAGCGACAAAGTAAGTAATTGTGTCTAAGACTGAACCTATCGTTTTCATTACCGCTTCATTATCTTCATAACTATATTGACCTTCAGATACGCCAGTTCCTTTTTTATTCAACACTTTTTCGACCTTTTTACCTACGTCTTTCTTATCTGAACCTTTTTCAACTGTAACTAATAATTGAGGCATACCTTGTGTCAAATTGCCCATATATTTATTAAATGTTTTTGAAGGTATTTGAATTAATGACTCAATAGGCATCCCACTTTCATCAACTTCTGAGCTTTCAGAGACGCCTACGACTTTAAACCCTTCTCCATTTATATAGATAGATTTACCCATTGCATGATTATTGAATACTTTTTTAGCAATTTTTTTATCTATAACGGCTACTTTTTCTAGCACTTCATTATCATCATTCGTAAATCCTTTTCCTTCATCTACATCTGTCAGTTTATCAACCTTTTTTAAACTAGCATCACTACTGCCATGTGTATTCGTAATTTTGACTGAATATGTGCTATCTTTATCCTCTTTTACTTTAGCACTCTTAACACCATTAACCTGTTCAACAACACTCATATCCTCTTGCTTAAATGGATTATTTTTAGGTGCTTCCATATTTTCTGTCATGTAAGAAATTGAAGCTTGATTTTTACCAGCACCAGCATCATTGAATTGCTCAGTCGTTGACTTCTTAAAACCGTTCCCCAACGACATGATAGTAATTACTGATGCGATACCAATAATGATTCCAATCATCGTAAAGATATTACGTCGTTTGTTTTTTAAAATGGAACGAATAGCAACTGATATGACATTTGAAAAGTTATTCACGTGTCAACACCTCTTCCTCTTGCACACGCCCATCCAAAATATGGATAATACGATCAGCTTTTTCCGCCACTTCACGATCATGCGTTACCATAATAATAGTTGTATTCTGTTCTTTGTTCAGTTTTACGAAAAGCTCCATAATATCTTGAGATGTCTTCGAATCAAGAGCGCCAGTAGGTTCATCGGCAATAATAAACTTAGGGTCATTAATAATTGCCCGGGCAATAGCTACACGTTGTTGCTGCCCTCCTGACAATTTATTTGGTAAGAGATTCTCTTTACCTTTTAGACCGACGTCATGAAGTCCGTCTAAAACTTTGCTTTTTCTCGCTTTATTACTCAAACCATTATAAATTAGCGGAATACTTACATTTTCTAAAATAGTGTTATTTTGAATCAATTTAAAATTCTGAAAGACGAAACCTACAGTATGATTTCGAATTTCTGCGAGCTTATTATCTGAGCTTTTTTGATAATTCTCATTGTTAAAAAAGTATTCTCCTTCATAACCACGATCAATAAATCCCAAGATATTAATTAACGTACTTTTACCTGAACCAGACGGACCCATGATAGCAATAAATTCACCTTCATCAATATGAATATCTATGTCTTTTAAAATATGATTTGATTCATTTCCATTTTTAAAGTGTCGATTGATTTTTCTCAATTCAATCATGATGACACCTCTACTTTTTCTCCATCATTTAAATTACCTTTTGGTTTTTTAATGACTTTATCGCCAGATTTCAATCCTTTTTTCACAATGATTTCACCATTATTACGTTCAATTTTAATTTCACGTTTGTGAACTTTATTATTTTTATCAACGACAAATACGTTATTATCTTTTGTTAATACGTTATTTGGTAACTTTTTAGTTTTAAGAGGGATTTTAGCATCCATAGAGAAGCCTGATCTCACGGGTATATCTAAATCACCAATGATAACTTTATATTTTGATGTTTCGCCACTTTTACCACCTGTTGGCTGATTAATTGTAGGATTAGATGTCGTCATTTCAGTTCCTTCTTCACTATCACCTTGTGCCCCTGCTTGTGCCGATGATGCTGTACTATCGTCACTTGTATCATAGCTTGTAGGAAGTTCATCTATTTTAAGAATTTTTCCTTTTCCTTTTTTACCTGTGCTATTTACAGTGACATCTACTTCATCGCCTTCTTTAATTTTATTAATATCAAACTCTGTGATAGTTGCGTTAATTTGAGGATTTGAAGAAATTAATTGCAAAATAGGTTGCCCTTCACCTACATCTGAATCATTTTTAATATTAATTTTACCATCAAATGATGCATTCATGCTGTCATTGAGTTGTCTGTCATATTGTGACAATGACTGCTGAGCTTCATTTAAAGCACTTTGATCTTGAGTCAATTTAACTTGTAATTGATGATTGTTAGGACTTTGATTTACTTTTTGATAATCATCATTAACTTGAGATTGTGCTTGATTCACTTTGTTCACTAGTTGTTGGCGTTTATTCCCATTTGTATCATAATTGATGATACGTTCACCCTGTTTAACTGTTTGGCCATCTTGTACTGAAACACTTAAGAAGTTACCCACAGATTGATTATTATTATAAGTTTTCACAGATTCTGGAGACGCTTTGCCTTCTAAACTAATAGGTGTTTCTTTTCTTACTGTATATGTATCGTATGCCTTACTATCTTTACTACCTGAACCATTAACTTGTTTTAATATAAAAGCAGCAATGATTAATACGACAATAATTACAATACCAATGATGCTCCACAATAGTTTCTTATTCATATATATTCTCCTTGTGTAATAGATTCACAAGGAAATGATAACACATTTGTAAAATTATTAATCTTTTATATGTAAAAAAATTACTAAATCTTATAATTTTTAATATATTCTCAATCATTTCGTATTTAAATTAGTATTAGTAACTATATTTAATTAAATTTAAGGATTTTGCATTTTATATTATGTAATAAAATGTTACCATCAAACTAACCTTAATACGTAAAGGAGATATATTACATGAGTACACAGGAATTAAAAGAAAATGATATTCAGAACTCAAGTATTCCATTTGTTAATCATTTTAACAAACTAAGACATCAGCCAAAATGGATACTTAAATCAATCATAGTGATAGTATTAGCTATTATTAGCGCTTTCATCACATATAATACTAGCAATGAACTATTAGATAACCAATCGATAGCTAATAGCCAAATGGATGAAAATATGTTACGTATGACTACAACTATAGGTGCTTTCATAGGAACAATCTTTAGTGTTGTTGTTGTATTTTTAATCTTTCTAGTTATTTCTAAAATATTTAAATCTGACGCCAAAGCGAGCAGTTTATTCTCAGCAGCACTCTCTTATTCAATCATTATTTTAGGATTTACAATTATTATTTCTTTAATTCAAATAGTTTTTGGACTAAAGATAACAGACTATAAGCTTGATAGCTTAAACATTTTTTCAAAGGATAATAAAACACTCATGGCTTTCAGTTTAACTAATCTTTTAAAAGCCTTTTTAACTGGTGTTGTTTATTACTCAACAAGTCGTTTATCTAAAAAAACATCTATGATATTAGGAATCGTTGCACTCATCATATTAATAGGATCAGGTATGCTAGGTGGAATGAATGGCTAAACGCCGACTATTAAATGCAATAAAAACTAGGTAAGGAAATATTTATGAAAACATTAATCATAATGGTTTGTATTATATGTTGTTTCATATTTCCCATTATTATTATGAGTGGACAAAATAATAAATAATCATTCTTAGAGTAGGCTGGGTGTCAAATTCAATACGCATCCAGTCTATTCTCATTTTGATTTTTATAAAAAATAATCAGTTAAAATGATACTTAAGTAACTTATACCGATGATCACACCAACAAACAAAAAACGCTCCTCGAAAGGAGCGCTTTTCATATCAATGATATATACGTAGAACTTGATTCAACATCTTTTTAATATAATTTTCATCCAGAGTTTCAGGTTTAATTAATATATTAAAGTAGATGGGTGAGAATATTAAATCAATAAACAAATCTTGTTCTTCCTCTTGTATGTGCTTACGCACAATCTCTTTTAAAACTTTGCGATTATGATTAAAGTAATTAGTCATAAAAGTTTCTCTAGCTTCCATTTGTTGATGACTAATTAATATTTCAATCACAGCACTACCTAGTTTTGTTTTATAGATATCTTTTATTTTTACTAAAAACTGGAATAAATCATCATATAAATTATCTTGATTATGAATCACAATATATTGAGATTGTTCAATAAACGCGGACATGATAATTGAAGATTTATCCTTCCAACGTCTATAAATAGTTGCTTTAGAAATACCAGTATTCTCAGAAATTTGATCTATAGTAATATCTCTAAAATGAGTCGTTTCCAATAAACGTTGAATCTCAGTATAAATTTTTTTATTGATTGTTGGATCTTTTGGTCTTCCAGCCATGTTTATCCCTTCTTTTATGTGCTATGAATTCCACAATTTCAAAAATAATCAATGCACTTACAAACCAAGCTACAAAACCACCAATAATACTCAATAGCCACATATGTGTAGCTTGTAGTAATCCCCAGGTTGCTAGTATACTACATAAAACTCCTATCATACCAAAGACTGCACCTCTGCTCACATGCATAGCTACCTCATTGCCAAATTGCATACCAGTAATACACATTGAAACTAAAAACACTGCGGGAAAGGTTGCAAATATACCTCCAAATTCCTTCCATGGGAGCACGACAGAAACAATATAACTAATTAAAACAGCTAAACCACCAACTGAAAATTTAATAATTGCTAACTTCATTTTTAATCCTCCAATTTAAATATGTCTGACTAAGAAAATCGCAACAGAAATCACAAACCAGCAAAGAATTGCAAATACTGTTCCACTTCTATAATTTTTCTTACCAATAAAAATTGAAGTAAAGAACACAGTTACAATACATGAGACAATCCCAACAATTGCTCCTGTACTTAAATGAATTGACATTTGAATGAGTTGCTGTCCTTTATGGTCTATAGTTAACGCTATAATAGCTGCAAGGTAGACTGCTGGCATAGTGGCAATAATACCACCTAATTTTCCTCCTACTTTATCAGCCATAATTGATGCAAGTGCAACAGCAAATCCTCCGATAACGAAATGTAGTATAGCACTAGAAATTGATATACCAAACACAATAACCCTTCTCATCCATATTTATTAAACGAAACGTATCGTTTACTTTTAGTTTATAGCGTAAATCAATTGTTGTAAATATATTGTTTAAATCACCTAATTTTCTAAATAATGATAATTTTTGTTTCACGTAAAACATTTTAAAGTCACTTTTCCATCATTTAAAATATTATACGTTTATCTAATATAACCGCTCTTTCATTGAGTTACGCAATACAAGTTATCTTTGCTATGGTTAAGATGTTATTAGGTACATTTAATATGATTATTAATGTTGATATTTGCTATTTGGATATTTTATTGCACAGAATTTTTTACCGTTATAATATCAAAGATAATGCACTGTAATACGATAAAAAGAGCCTAATACATCATCAAAATATGTACCAGACTCTTATAATTATTTCTTATATATCTTTATTTTAATTTCATAATAATCTTCATGTTCTTTA
>ERZ1023508.211-NODE-211-length-23762-cov-62.025900_pt1 | contig 23762 bp, 22 predicted proteins | sample MGYA00380548_ERZ1023508 | MGnify/ENA primary metagenome ERZ1023508 (study PRJEB33173, sample SAMEA4830311) | metagenome | study: EMG produced TPA metagenomics assembly of the PRJEB25223 data set...
CAACGGCTAAAAATAAAATAATTGCTAGCCAATTCATAATACGTGTCGCTCTCCTCAATATTTTATTTGCAAAAAATAAAAACGTTAAATCTTCATTCAACGTTAAACTGTTTATTACTTATCCTATAAAGCACCTATTTAGTGTAACTTCTATTTTAACCACGGTATATCTGATTTTCAATCATATAATTGAAAATTATTATAAAAATAAATTATATAAATTTTTATTTTTATATTCAAATAAAAAGGTAATCAATATAATCTTTAATGGAAGCGCTTGACTTCTGATAATAGAAGTCATAAAGTGAAACTATAGTTAAATCATATGCACTAGGGGTGTTTTAAAACTGAGATGAGGTGTAACCTCAAACCCTTTGAACCTGAACTAGCTTATACTAGCGTAGGAAAGTGTCGTATAAAATAAGATGACCTGTTGAGATGTGTCAAACTGTTCTCAATAATGATAGATCTATTTTAATGCAACTTTCCTAATGTGAAGGTTGCATATTTTTTTGCTGTAAATGAAGTAAATGGAGGCACGATATTTATGACGAGAACAGTATTAGTAACTGGAAGTAGCCGTGGTTTAGGTGCGGTCATTGCAAAAACATTAGCTAAACAAGGATTTGAAGTTATCATTAATTACAATCAAAGTCGTGAAGCAGCTGAACAATTAGCACATGATATTGGTGAAAACGCCATTGCTTTACAAGCAGATGTCACACAACGTGACGAAGTCGATCGTTTAGTTAATGAGGCAACACATCATTTTGGAAAAATTGACGTTGTTGTCAATAACGCATTAGTTAATTTTAAATTCGATCCTAATGCTCAAAAGTCCTTTAAAGACTTAGCATGGGAAGACTACCAACAACAAATTGACGGTACCCTAAAAGGCGCTTTTAATGTTACTCAAAGTGTCATTCCACAATTTATAGAACGTGGTTCTGGTGCCATTGTAAGCATTGGCACAAATTTGTATCAACATCCCGTTGTCCCATATCATGAATACACAACAGCTAAAGCTGGGTTGATTGGATTCACGCGTAATGTTGCAGCCGAATTAGGGCAATATGGTATTACTGCTAATGTAGTGTCAGGAGGATTGCTTAAAACAACTGATGCTAGTGCTGTCACTACACCAGATGTTTTTGATTTAATTGCACAGACGACTCCATTACGTAAAGTGACTACCCCACAAGATGTTGCTAATATGGTTGCTTATTTAAGTAGCGAAGCTGCAGATGGTATGACTGGTCAAAATATTACTGTCGATGGTGGTTTAACCATGAATTAATATAGGACTGGTCTTCCTTAGCTTAGAATAGAAATAAAATGAACATTGGAGTGAGAAATTAAATTGACTCATCAACATCAACTTCATCTCGGTGTATTAATCTATGGATGTGGTCATCATCAAGCTGCTTGGCAACTTCCCAATTCAAGTATTGAACGTCTCGGTGATATTCATTACTATCAAGAATTAGCCCAGTTATCTGAAAAAGGATTGTTAGACGTAGTTTTTTTCGCAGATAACCAGTCTTTTATCCCTAGCTATACGTCGATGCCAAGTTTTTGGTTTGATCCACTGATTAACTTAACTGCTATATCTCAAGTCACACAACATATTGGATTAGTTCCTACGATTTCAAGTACATTTTCTAATCCATTCACTGCAGCACGTCAGTTACTTAGTTTAGATCATATTAGTGGTGGACGAGTGGGATGGAATTTAGTCACTTCCATGACAGATGCCGAAGCTCAAAATCACAGCATGGACCATCTACCTAATCATGATGAACGCTATAAGAAAGCTGAAGAGTTTGCTCAAGTCATGAACGGATTGTTTGATTCTTGGCATACTGAAGATTTCAAACCCAACCGGGATCATCATATAATGATCAATCGCAATATCAAACCGCTTCACCACAATGGCAAATATTTTCAAGTTCATGGACCATTGACAACACCAAGTAGCATTCAGGGAAAACCTGTGGCCATGCAAGCAGGTGCATCTAAACAAGGTATTGCATTAGCTACAAAATATGCAGATGCAGTATATTCTGTTTCTTGGAATATGAAGCAAGCAAAACGGTATCGCGAGCGCTTAGATAGTGAAATGGCACAACGTGACCATCAGCGTTATATTAAAGTGTTTCCTGGACTAGTCACTTATGTGGGTCATACACATGAAGAAGCATTGAAAAAGAAAGCAGAACTTGATCAACGACTTCCTATCAAAGCCGCTTTAAAGCAACTCAGTTTTTTCATTCAACAAGACTGTAGTCAGTGGGAATTAGATGCTCCTGTGCCTAAACTACCTTCCTTAGAAGAGTTTAACGGTCCCGTCGGTCGATATGAAACCATCTTAGAAATTATTCAAGATAAGCAACCTACTGTAAGAGAACTGCTAAGTTACCTTAATGCGGGTGGTGGACATCTGACACTCATAGGTACGCCAAAAGAAATTGTAGATGAAATGGAACGCTGGTTTAATGCAGGTGTTGCAGATGGATTTAACTTAATGCCACCTTCTTTACCAGATAGTTTAAACGACGTAGTTACACTCATTGTACCTGAATTACAACGTCGTGGCTTATATCGACATCAGTATAAAGGTTCTACACTAAGAGAACACTTAGATTTAATTTAATGTCTAATATATTTTATCCAAACCATATAGTAGAAATTAACGTAAAAAGCGATGGTATTAACTTAGGAATACCATCGCTTTTATATATCATATTATTAATATTTGTATGGATCGTTATCTTTTTCTTCTTGAAGCTTTCTTGCTTCATCTTGAATAAAGTCATTACTTCGTTTATTCGTTTTATGATTTGAATAACGTTGATCACGATAGTCGTCATCATTTGAATCATTTACGTGTGTATCGTGGTATCTTTCATTATTATTGTCCGCTGCTTGATCTTTATTTGAATAATGATCTTTAATATAACGTTGTTGTTGTCTTTCTTCTTCTTCATTCAAAATGAATGCATTATTATTTGCATTTACATCATGATGGTCTCTTTTGTAATGATCATTATAATCAGCATTGCCATACATGTCATGCTTAGGTTTACGAACAAGTAACATAATACCTGCAATTAACCATAAAATTAAACTGATCCAGTTTGTAGCAATCGCTAAAATACCTGCAATAATTAATAAGATACCTGCAAGTTTAGGTTTTTTATTAATTAAAATACCACCAATAATTGCAAGAATTAATGGGATAAACGCGCCCCATGTAAAGAAATTAAATAAACCACCTAATGCATCCATACCATTATTTATTTCTGTTATAGAAACCTCATTGCCTTGCTTTTGTGTTTCATTAATAATTTGTTCTTTAAAATCAGCATTACCAATAAATGGTTTAATCATTAAAAACATAATTGCAACTAATGCTTGAATCGCAACACCTATCCAAGTAAGAACGTGTTCACCAGTACGTTTAATGTTATTGTTACTATTTCTAATTGTTGCATCATCATATTGTTTCGCCATTATTCCGCCTCCTTTTTTTATCCTTATACCCTACTGTCTAAAATTTTACACTCATTGATATAATGATGATTTATTTTCAGTATTATATCAATGATGAATGAGACGATAATATACACGAGACGTCATTACATACATCAAAGCATAGATTATCATTACAAACACTAAGACACCGATATAAGTTGTTAAAAATAATTTTATATCATTAACATCTAAAATACCAAGCAAAGTATAAATCATTTTAGAAGCACATAGTACATGTATCATAGATACTATAATAGGTAAAGTAAAAATAATAACTACTTGGTCATTAATAACAGATTTAATTCGTTCTTCTTCTAAACCTACTTGACGCATAATTCGATAGTTTTTCCGATCTTCATATCCCTCAGCAATATTCTTATAATACATCATCGTAAATGTGCCAATCATTAAGACTAAAGAAACAATAGTTCCAACAAAAATGAGACCACCATAAATATCAAACATTTCTTTATTTAATTCATCTTTATTATCAATTTGAATATCATATTGTTTCATCAATTTAGACTTAATATGATCTATGGACTGTGTATCTTTTGTTTTAAGATTAAAAGCAATGTATGAGTTAATATTTGCTGTTGTTTGATAATAATGAATCAATTGACGTTGTTGATTTACATTATGAGTAACAAGTGTGACTCCACCTGGAACTGGAAATGAAAAATGATCTCCTTTTAACTGATTTGTTTTAAATGTTTGATTCATTAACTTGATATGGTCTAATTTTTGAAACATGAAATGATTCGCTAATATTCCCATTTCATTATGTTTAAGTCGCAGGTGCGTATGATTGATTGTATTGTAATCTTTCTGATTCATTACAATTAAATATACACTATTTAAATCTAATGGACTGTTCTCATTATCTCGCTTTACAAATGCACCCTTCTTATAAGTGACTGCAACACTTCCACTTGTATATTCTCTGAAAGCATCAACATCAGCATGTCTCTTAATCTCATTTTCTAGCTGATGTACTTTGTGTTTACTCGTAGTACTATGATGCACATCTCCACTCAATTCAATACGATATTGTGTTGGCATTAAATGATTCGCACGTTGGTCTACACTACGATATGTAGCGACGCTCATTCCTAGAGTCACAATAAGAAAAGTACATAGCATGGTTAAACTAGCCAAACCGATAGAATTAGAATTCATTCTTGAACGTAAACCAGAAATAGTAAAAAAATATTTAGGTCGATAATAAACACTCGGAATCTTTTGAAGCCAATCTATCACTAAAACACTCAGTGATATAAATAAGCAATACGTTCCTATTGTCACTAAAATAAGGGCAATAAAAATATTTCGTAGTGAAACCAAAATGAGTGTATCTTTTAAGGCAATCATATAACTGTCAACAACAGTTATGATTCCAACAATCAATAAGATATAGAGTAAAGGTTTGGACCATTGTTTTTCCGTTGGATGTTGTTGTTGTATTAACTTGATAGGACTTTGAAAAGTGATTTTTATATTGTTGAGAATAAATAAAAATAGCATCATTATTGCTAACATCAATAAGGTGTATCTCATTGCACTTATATCAAATGGATATTTTTTTAAAGATACATGCGTATAACCTAATATTCTATTTAACGACATATAAGTTAATGCACCAAATAAATAACCACCTATCATACTCAGACACCCAATGATAATATATTGATAAATTCCTTCTATAAACAACATTAACCTAAAATGCTTTTTTTCCATACCAAGAATCATATTCATAGCCAGCTCTTTTTGACGACGTCGCATAATAAAACGATTAGCATAAAGAATAAAAAGGAGTCCAAACAGACACATAAAAAAATTTCCGATACCAATAAAAACTGGAATAACATCACTATGCTTATGAATCGAAGCATTCATGTTTAAGGATAATAAAATAAATTCAATACCAAATAATGTACTGATTACTAGAATAAATGGAATCATAATATGTCGCTGTGTTTTAAAATTCTGAGTGACTAATGTCCAAAGCAAGCGAAAGGTCATTTTAATCACCTCTTTCGTGAAGCATTGCTAAACTATCAGCAATACGTTTTTGAAACTCTGATTGTAGTTCCTCCCCTCGATAAATTTCATGATATAAACGGCCATCTTTAATGAACAAAATACGTTTGGCATAGGAAGCATCCACAGCCGAATGTGTCACCATTAAAATGGTTTGCTCATTTTTATTAATATCTCTAAATAGTTCCATAATCGTTTTAGATGTTTTAGAATCAAGTGCACCTGTAGGCTCATCTGCGAGTAACAAATCCGGTTCATTAATCAGTGCTCGACAGATAGCCACGCGTTGTTGTTCTCCTCCTGATATTTCAAAAGGATATTTATTAAGCAGTGGTTCAATATGTAATTGATAACTTAAGCGATAGAGACGATGACGCATCATCTGATGTGAGCGATTCGCAAGTACAAGCGGCATTAAGATATTATCTTTATTTGTCATTGTCGGCAAAATGTTAAAGTCTTGAAAGACAAAACCTAAATGATCTCGACGGAAATATGCGATTTCTTTATTACGCAATTGACGGATATTTTGCTCGTCAATCGTTATCGTACCTTCAGTAGTTTTATCATAAGTTGCAATTAAATTAAGTAAAGTGGATTTCCCAGATCCAGATTCACCCATAATTGCTACAAATTCACCCCTATCCACATTAAATGACATGCCATTTAATGCGGTAGTAGCATTCAGACCTCTCCCAAATGTTTTTTTTACATTATTCACGTCTAACAACATGATATCCATGCTTCCTTTCTTTTCATTAAACTCTTTAATTTATCACTTACTACTATCATAAAACAAAAAGAAACCAGTAACATTAATCATTTCTTAAAAATGTTACTGGTTGTCCTTACATTATTGAAAGTTTAATTATTTTCTGGGAAATGTATGTCAAATGTAGTTCCTTCATTGAGTGTTGAAGACACTTCTATTTTATGATGTAAATGTGCCGATATATGTTTAACAATAAATAATCCAATGCCACTTGAATGTTGATTAAGTCTTCCGTTATAGCCCGAGTAGCCTTTATCGAAGATTTTGGGAAGATCGGCTTTACTAATTCCTACACCATTATCTCGTATAGATAGCACACGATTTTCGTTGTTAAACGTAATCCAAATGTCTTTACCACGTGCATATTTCAAAGCATTATTAAGAATTTGTTCTATCATGATTGTACACCATTGAACATCAGTAAGTACTTCATCTTCACAACGTGTGTAATGAATGTTTGTTTTTTGGTCGATGAATTGAATCGAATATTTCATAATAAGCGGTTTAACGAGATCGTTAATGGTCACTTTCGAAAAGGACATATCCGTTTCTTGATTCATTAATTTTAAATAGCTGAGTGCAAGACTCGTGTAGTTATCAATTTGTATAATTTCTTGACGCACGCGATTCACTACATTATCTTCATTTCTTTCTAGAAGGAGTTTTGAAGCGGTAATAGGTGTCTTCATTTGATGCACCCATGTTAAAAAATAGTTCTCAACATTGACTTGGTATGCAGCTTGTTCATTTTTTACACGTTGTAATTCATCTTCTAAGTCAGCAACTTCTTCTTTTAAAGACACGGCTTCTTGAAATCCACTAAGTTGAATCAACCAAAAAATAATCATTATGAAAAGAATAATTGCCATACCTAGAAAGAAGGCATTGAAAGGCAAATTAAAAAGAAAGAAAATCATCAAGAAAAGTAATAGAAATAAAGCTACTATCATCATTTGATGACGTATCGATTTTATAAACGCTTTTAACATACTATTTACACCTTATACCCTACATTTTTCTTTGTCTCAATGAAATCAACAATACCGATAGATTGCAGCTTTTTACGTAGACGTGTCATATTTACTGCTAACGTATTATCATCAATAAAATTCTCTGATTCCCAACATTTTTCAATAATTGCTGTACGATTGACATACTTCCCTTCATTTTGAAATAATTTATTCAAAATTTGTAGTTCAGTAAACGAAAGTTGTACAGAGTCATTGTTGTAGTATAGTGTGGCTTCATCAACAACGAGTTTACACCCTTTAACGGTCATCTCATTATTTGAGACCGTTAAATCATATGTTCTACGTAGCAATGCTTGAATTTTCGCTATAGTAAGTGACAAATTAAATGGCTTTTCAATAAAGTCATCTCCGCCCATTTGAATTGCCATAATTTGATCCATATTGTCAGTACGCGAACTAATGAAAATAATTGGGACATTAGATACTTTACGTATCTCTTGGCACCAATGATAACCATTAAATGTAGGTAAATTAATATCTAACAGCACAAGTTCAGGTTCTGCAGTTTTAAATTCTTCAAGAATATTACCAAACTGCTTAGCAATACTCACTTCATAGTTCCAATGTGAGAGTTCATTTCCTAGACTTTCTGCAATGACGACATCATCTTCGACAATCAATACTTTCATTTTTTTCATCCTTTATTTTGCGTCATGATCATTATTGTCATTAGGATTAGACATTTTATTTTTTTCTTTCTCAAATTCATTTTCTTTATGTTGAGTTTTTTTCTTACGTTTTCTTTCTTCTATAATAGATAATGCGATAAATACAATTATCAGTAAAGGAGATAACATTACGAATATCATTATTGATTCACCTCTATATATTTATTAATGACATAATTTCTTTAACTTTATTTTAACGCTTTTTCTTTAAATTGAATATGTTCGAGATTGACTGTTTCATAAAAAGTAAGGAGCGAGATTCGAATTCATTTTGAATACGCTGTCTCACTCCCATACTTCTTTTACTTTTAATCTTCTTTATTTAAAATATACTTTCTAATATCTTCTATGGTGATCGCTTCTTTAATTTGTCTTTGGATATCATTGATTTTTGCTGTTCTTCCCATACTTCCTGCCCAACTTTTAGGACTATGCTGTTCCCAATCATCTAATTCTTTAAATAGTTCTTGTAATGTTGTCATATGTTTACCACCTTTTTTTAATTTGGGTAAATAAAATAGCCCTCCTTAAATAAGAAGCGCTTGTCGACATCTTCTTATCTTTCAGGAAATCCTGTTGGATGTAGCACCTCACGCAAAGCGCAGTTGCTGAAGTTTCATAGGGCCAATTCCCTCCACTTACTCTTAATAAGATTAAACTATTTTATTTAATACTATTATAACATACATTTTCAATTCTTTATATTAAATTAATTTATTAAATCATAGAATAGGATAAGTTAATAATTTTTTACAATACCTTAAACTAAAGTTTACTAAATACTTACTTCAAATCAAATAAAGTTTCTTAATATAAAGATGTAAGTAATCTATATTTTACATATTAGGGGGCTTTTTTAATGATGAGTTTCATCAATAAATTTGGAAAAACCACAGTAGCAACTTCAATTCTAGCTGCTTCAGTATTAGGTACAACACATGTGTCATTCGCATCTGGTGCTGGACAAGGTGCTCAAGATCAACAAGGTCAAAATGGCGATTACATGGCCATCGGTAACACTAAAAATCCTAAAAATGTGATTTTCATGGTTGGAGATGGTATGGGTCCTTCTTATAATTCAGCTTACCGTTATTATGCAGATAATCCTAATACCAAAGAATTAGATCAAACTGCTTTTGATAAATATTTAAAAGGAACTAACCGTACTAATCCTAACGATCCTAAAGAAAATGTCACTGACTCAGCTGCAGGTGGCACAGCTTTCGCTACAGGTCATAAAACATATAATGGTTCAATCTCTGTAGATAATGATAAAAAACCTTTAAAGTCAGTATTAGAATATGCTAAAGAACAAGGCAAATCAACTGGTTTAGTGACAACAGCAGAAGTCACTGATGCAACCCCAGCTGTGTATGCGGCACATGTAGATGATCGTGATAAAAAAGATGAGATTGCACAACAATTTTATAATGATAAAATTAATGGCCAACATAAAGTAGACGTTCTCTTAGGTGGAGGCTCTAAATACTTCGGTAAAGAAAATGGTCATTTAACTGAGAAATTTCAAAAAGATGGGTACGACTATGTAACCAATAAGACTGACTTAGCTAACTCAAAAAGTGACCAAGTATTAGGTTTATTCGCTGAGAAAAATATGCCGTTACAAATTGATGCACCACAACAAAATCCATTATTAGCAGATATGGAAGAGAGTGCATTATCTAAATTAGAAAAAAATGATAAAGGATTCTTCTTAATGGTAGAAGGCGCTTCAATTGATAAATCTGGTCATCCTAATGATATCACTGGTGTCATGTCAGAAATGAGCGGTTTCGATAAAGCATTCCAAAACGCTATCGACTATGCAAAAAATCATAAAGATACATTAGTTGTCGCAACTGCTGACCACTCAACTGGTGGTTTATCCATCGCTAAAGGCAAAGATTATGTATGGAATCCAGACGCTATTCATAAAATGAAACATTCTGGCAGTTACATGACTGAACAAATTGCTAAAGGTAAAGACCCTGAAACAGTGATCAATGAAGGTTATGGTGTCGACTTCCCTAAAAAACAATTAGATAAAGTTAAAGATGCAGCGAAAGAATTAAAAGACGTTAAAGATAAAGCTAAAAATGACGATGATCCAAAAATTGCAGAAGCAACAACAACATTACAAGACGCCATCCAAAAACCAATTAATGACGAATCTCATACTGGTTGGACAACATATGGTCATACTGGTGAAGACGTAAATACTTACGCATATGGCCCAGGTGCTGATAAATTCCGTGGTAACATTGATAACACAGATAGTGCGAAAAATATCTTCGACTTCTTTGGTCAAGATGTAACGTCTAATCAAGACTAACAATTAATAAAAAGTATTATATTTATATAAACAAACCTCAGTTTATTTAACTGGGGTTTGTTTATATAAATACTTATTAAAAATTATAGTATAATAGATGTATTATATATTTTAATTTTTACTAGGAGGGCTTTATGAAAGCATTAATTACTGGAGGGGCTGGTTTTATAGGCTCACATTTAGCAAAAAAATTTTTAGATAATAATATCGATGTACATATAGTAGATAATTTATCAACAGGTAAATTAGAAAATATTAGTTTCTTAAAAAAAGATTGTTTCTTTTATCATGACATCAATGACTTAGAATTTATGACTCAACTTTTAAAAAAGGAACAATATGATTATATTCTTCATCTAGCAGCAATGGTAAGCGTTGTTGAAACCATTGAAAAACCAATACAATCAAATCAAGATAATATGGTTGCTAGTGTTAATTTATTGGACACTATAAAAAATTATATTCCTAATTTTAAAAAATTTTTCTTTGCATCTTCAGCAGCTATTTATGGTCAATTAGAGGATTTACCTAAATCAATTAATTCAAAAATCGATCCACTTTCACCTTATGCTATACAAAAATATTCAAGTGAAAGATACGCAAAAATTTATTTTGATTTATACAATGTTCCTACTGTTTCGATGAGATTTTTTAATATCTATGGTCCAAAACAAAATCCTAATTCAGATTATTCTGGGGTTCTTTCTATATTAAATCAAAAATTTATAAAAAAAGAACCTTTCACATTTTTCGGTGATGGCGAACAAACTAGAGACTTTGTATATATAAATGACTTAGTGGATGCAGTTTGGTTAGTTATTAATAGTAAAGAAACAAATGGCAAAGTTTATAACCTTGGAACTGGTAAACAAACTAGTTTAAATGAAATATTCAATATTTTTAAAGATAACTTTGGTTATTCAATACCACACAAATATGAGAAAAAAAGAATTGGAGATATTAAACATTCATATGCAGAAATTTCTCCATTAAAAAAATTAGGTTTTAATCCTAATTTTTCTATAAAAGATGGTATTAGAGAATATTTAAGAACTTAATTAAAATGAAAATAAGCATGCCTTTTATCAAAAACAGATAGATAAAAGGCATGCTTATTATTTTATTTCTAAATTATCTTTTAATTTTTGTTTTACTTCATTTAAGCTGTCTTTATTAGGATAGAAATAATACAATCCATCATCACCTACTGCATCTTGACCATTAATTGTTAAACGTTCAACATTGTCATCTGCTTTATTATAGTCTGATTTAAATTTACTTAATTCAATAAAGCTTAAGTCAGTTCTTAGGTTATCTTGTGCAGCTTTAAAAATACCATTTAATTTTGTTACTGAATTCATTGAAAACGCTTCTTTTGCAACAGCTGTGATGACTTGTTGTTGACGTAACTGTCGTCCGCCGTCACCGCCAGCACCATCTTCTTTACGTGCACGCATGTACGCTAAGGCTTGTTTGCCATCCATATGGTATTGCTTACCTTTGTCGAAATGAAACGGTGTAGTTGATTTTGTCGTAAACGTTGCATCACTTGTAATATCCACGCCACCGATTTCATCTACAACAGTTTTAACACCATCCATGTTAATCGCAATATAATGATCGACCGGTACATCCATTAATTTTTCAAGCGAATTGACTGCCATTTTAGGACCACCATACGCATAAGCATGATTGATTTTCTCCGTTGAATTGTGACCCACAATTTCAGTTCTTGTATCACGTGGTACACTTACCATGACTGTCTTGTTATCTTTTGGATTAATCGACATTAATACGATCGAATCACTACGTTGTCCTAAACTTTCTTGGTGTCGTTGTGCATCATCGTCAATACCATATAACACAACGGTCATTGGATCGCCATCTTTTAAATTCTTATGTCTTAATTGAGAGTGATCTCTATCTAATGGTTCATTAATTGAATTATTAAGCGAATGGAATTTAGCAAATGCAAAGATAACGAGCCCAATAATCAATACTAACAATAAAATTAAAATTGTTATGATAATTTTAAATGTTGTTGATTTTTTCTTTTTCATTCATCATCACTCATTCTATAAACTTTTAATAATTTCAATAACACGTGTTTGCTGTTCATCAGTCATGTCTGAGCCAGAAGGTAAGCAAACACCATGTTCAAATAAATAAGCACTATTATCTTCATTTTCTTTAAAATAATCATATGATTCAAAGAACGGTTGTAAATGCATCGGTTTCCAAACTGGACGTGCTTCAATATTGTTTTTTTGTAGTGCATCAATTAAATCTAATGCTGTAAAGCCTGTTTTATTTTCATCAATTGTTAAAGCAGTTAACCAACGATTTGATTTAGAATTTGGTAGCTCTGGTTGGAAATCAAATCCATCCACATTACCAAATTCTTGATTATATCGATCAAAAATTTCTCTACGACGTTCAATACGTTGATCTAATACTTCCATTTGTCCTCTACCAATACCAGCCGAAATATTACTCAAGCGGTAATTAAATCCTAATTGGCTATGTTGATAATGTAATGCTTTGTCTCGAGCCTGTGTTGCTAAGAACAGGGCATGTTCGATATGTTTTTTATCATTAGAAATAAGCATCCCTCCACCACTAGTAGTAATAATTTTATTACCATTAAATGAAAAGATACCAAATTTACCAAATGTTCCACTTTTTTGTCCATGATATTCAGCACCTAAAGATTCTGCAGCGTCTTCAACTAGAGTCGCGCCATATTGAGCACAAATATCTTTAATCTCATCCATTCTAGCTGATTGACCATATAAGTTAACAGCCACGACTGCTTTAGGTGTAATACCTTTTTCAGAATATGTTTCGAACGCTTTACGTAATGCATCTGGAGACATATTCCAAGAGCTCATTTCTGAGTCTATAAAGACGGGAGTTGCTCCTTGATAAATAATTGGATTGGCTGAAGCACTGAATGTTAATGAACTACAAAAAACAACATCATCTTTTTGAACACCACTTTCAATTAAAGCTAAATGAATTGCTGACGTCCCACTACCGACAGCAACTGCAGCATCTACACCGACATAATCTTTCATACTATTCTCAAACTCTGTTACATTTTCACCTAATGGTGCAATCCAGTTCTTATCGAATGCATCATTAATATAATTCAATTCTGTTCCGCCCATATGTGGTCTAGATAAAAAAATTCTTTCCTCTTCCACTTTTGTTCACTCCTTAATAAATTGTATTTAATAGCAAAATACTAACTAATTGATTTCTTTTTTTACCTTTGCCGGGCTTCCGACAATTAATTTATTGTTCGAAACATTAGTTACGACAGTAGAACCAGCCCCAACTATACTATTCTTTCCTACTTTTATACATGGAATCAAACATGCTCCAGCTCCAATTTGAGTTCCTTCATCTATAAATACCCCTCCAGTAAGTGTAGAATTGGGTGAGATGTGAACAAAGTTTTTTATAGTAATATCATGTCCTACACTTGCTAATGTATTTATAATACACTGATCTCCTATATTTGTACTAGCGTTAATAACTACATTCCCCATTACAACAGTACCAAATCCTATATTAACATTTGATCCTATTACAGCAGACGGATGAATTAAAATAGCATATTTTTCATTTGGTAAATTTAATTTTTCATGAATTTTTTTTCTTATTTTATTATTTCCTATAGCGATGAAAAAGTAATAGTCTTCTACATAATTTTTGAAGTTGTCTATATTATCAAATATTAATCCATTAGATATTTCTTTTTTTTCATATTTTTGATCTAAATATCCACAAAGATTATATTCATTGGACAACTTGATAATATCTGCTATAACTTTAGAATGTCCACCGTTTCCTACTAATATGATATTTTTCATATCTTATTTCCCTCAAATCTTTTCATTGAGACTGTTTCACTCGCATTAATATCTTTTCTCTTCAAAACGTTTAAAATAGTTTTATATAGTATATATATATCTAATTTTATTGATTGATTTTGAACATACCATAAATCTAATTTAAATTTTTGTTCCCAAGTAATGGCATTTCTACCATTTATTTGTGCCCATCCCGTTATACCAGGCTTAACATCGTGACGTTTTTTTTGTTCTTCATTATAAAGTGGTAAATATTCCATTAATAATGGTCTCGGGCCTACTAAACTTATATCTCCTTTTAAAACATTAATAAGTTGTGGAATTTCATCAATACTTGTCTTTCTTACTATTCTTCCAAAATCCGTCATTCTTTCAGAATTAGATAATAGTTGTCCTTTATCATCTCTTTCGTCAGTCATCGTTCTAAATTTATAAATTTCAAATGGTTCACCATTTTTTCCTGGTCGCGTTTGCTTAAACAATACAGGTCTACCTAATTTTTTAGAAATTAAAACTGCCGTTGTCAAAGTTATAGGCGCAGATATTATCAATCCAGTAGCGCTAACTACTATGTCAAACATTCGTTTTATCATCATCAAATCTCCTTTTCTGATTAGTTAAATTGGAAGATTATTTTTATATATTGTTTCTAGATGTTTCCAAACAATCTCATTTCTAAATTTTTCTTCCACTCTACGTCTTCCATTTTTACCCATTTCTTCTTTTAAACTTGGATGATTAATTAAATATTCAACCTTATCTGCTAATCCTACACTTTCTCCTACATTTACTAAGAAACCTGTATGATTATCTTCTATTGTATCAATTGCTCCTGTAGCACGTGTCGTTATTACAGGAACTTCTACAGATTGAGCTTCTAAACTCACATTTGCAAAACCTTCTCTATATGTTGGAGATACTAATACATCCATGTGATTAAAATAGTGAACTGGATCTGGAACTTGTCCAACTAAGACAATATCTTCATGATTTAGTAGATATTGATAATCATCATTACTAATTGAATCATCTTTTTCAGGATTACCTAAAATTAGTAATTTAATTTTAAGATTCCGATGTTGTAATATTTTAAACATTTCTACTACTTCTTTAATTCCCTTATCTTTGACAATTCTTCCCACAAATCCAATAACAAAATATCCTGAAATTGCTTCTTTTATATCAAATGGAATAGAATTAAATTGTTTATTAAACTTTTCTATATCTACACCATTTGAACTACCGAAGCCCAAAACTTTTATTTTATTAGATTTAGCTAATTTAAGTTCTACGATTTTAGATTTAAGACTTTCAGATACAGCTATAATGTCTGTAGCGCAAAACATTGCTAATTTTTCCATTGCATATAGAATTTTGTATTTGAGACCAGTAACGGTCTCTAATCTGAGACCTCTCACTGTATAAATACGTACCGGCCTTCTTGTAATAAAGGCTGCTAATGTACCTATTAATCCAGCTTTAGGAGTTCCAGAGTTAACAATGTGAGGTTTTTCTTTTTTAAATAATCTAATCATATTCATTAATGATTTTAAATCATTCTTTAAAGAAATCTCTCTTTCCATGTTAACTACATGTGTAATATCAGAAGAATATGTGTTTTGTTCTGGTCCCTCTGAGGATACAACATGCACGTCGAATCCCTTATTTCTTAAATATTCAATTTGCCCTTTCATTAATGGAATACTCTTTGAAACAGTTACTAATTGAAAGATTTTTTTATTTGACAATGTCATTCACCCTTATTTATAAAGCACATTTAGTTTATAGTCTCCATAATCCTTTGTTTTCGATTTCATCATCTTCAATAATACCTTTAATATCAAGTACTACACCATTCTCTTTTACAAGATTTAAGTATTCTTGTTTATGTTCTACATAATCTTTATGTGCTACAGCAAAAATAATTGCATCTGCTTTAGGTAAGTCGCTTTTATCTTCTAAATCGATATTATAGAATTTTTTTGCTTCTTCTTTGTCTGCTTCTACATCATTTACGTGTACATCTAAGCCATAGTCTTTTAGTTCTTCAATGATATGAATTACTTTTGTGTTTCTTAAGTCAGGACAATTTTCTTTAAATGTTAGACCTAATACATTTACTGTTGCACCTTGGACTTCTAAACCTTGTTTTAGTAAGCCTTTAATGACATTAGAGGCAATAAATTTAGACATATCATCATTAATACGTCGCCCTGCTAAAATCACTTCTGGATGATGACCAACTTCTTGAGCTTTATGAGTTAAATAATATGGATCTACTCCGATACAGTGTCCACCAACTAAACCTGGCTTGAAGTTTAAGAAATTCCATTTTGTACCTGAAGCACGTAAAACTTCATTCGTGTCGATATCTAATTTATCAAAAATTAATGCCAATTCATTCATTAAAGCGATATTTACATCACGTTGTGTATTTTCAATCACTTTAGCGGCTTCGGCTACTTTAATTGATGAAGCTTTATGAACTCCAGCAGTTACAACTGAACCATATACATCAGCAACGATGTTTAACACTTTTGGTGTTTGACCTGAAACAACTTTAGTAATCGTTTCAAATGTATGCACTTTATCACCTGGGTTAATTCTTTCAGGTGAATAACCAACAAAGAAATCCTTACCACAAGTTAAGCCAGACTCTCTTTCTAATACTGGAACACAATCTTCTTCTGTTGCGCCTGGATATACAGTTGATTCATATACAACGATGGTATCAGGCGTTAACACTTTACCAACCGTTTCACTCGCTTTAAGTAGTGGTGTTAAGTCAGGCTTATTATTTTTATCAATCGGTGTTGGAACTGCTACAATAATGAAATCAGCCTTTTTCAAATCTTCTGAATTAGAAGTAAAATAAATATTTGCAGCTTTTAAGTCTTCTGATGTCACTTCATTTGTTTTATCATGATTTTCCTTTAATTCTTTAATTCTGTTTTCATTAATATCAAAACCAATGACTTCATGTTTTTTACCAAAAGTCACTGCTACTGGTAACCCTACATATCCTAAACCTACAACAGCTATCTTTCTATCCATTGTAAATTACTCCTTTATTTTAAATTATTAATAGTAAAACGTTTCTTTCCACCTTTAGTAAGTGCAATACTATCGACAAAATTTATATCAAATTGAGTACTATTACCAAATCTTACTTTTAGTTCTTTTGTCAATTTGTCTATAATAATTTCTTTATTAGCGCTATCATCAATAACTAAATTTACTATAATTCTGTCTTTTTCATTTTGAATAAATTGAGATTCTTTTACATCAGTACCTAATGAACGTATGGCCGTAGATAAATGAACATTTGTAATCATACCTTTTTCACTAGAATATAAAAAGTCATTATTTCGACCAATAATTCTTTTAATTTTAATATCTTGTTGTGTGTAATTTTCAGGTAAATCTTCATAAAGTTCTACTGAATCTCCAATTCTATATCTAAACAATGGAGTTGTGGTAGTATAAAATCCTGTTACAATTAATTCATAAATTTTACCCTCAACTTTTTCAAGTTCAAAATAACCGCTCATTGGTCCGAGTTCTAATTCTCCATCAGTATTTTCTGTAATAAATGGCGACCCTTCCGAAGAGGCATATTGATTTCTAACTGGACAATTAAAAGCCTTTTCAATATCTTTTTTCATTTCATCTGTTAAAGCTTCTGCAGTTGGAAAAATTGCAATTGGAGTAAAAGTCAATTTAATATTATTTTCTAATATATATTTAGAAATTCTATGTAATACAGTAGGGAAACCATCTAATGTCTCAGGCTTGAAATCATTTAATTTTTGAACATAATATTTAAGGTTTTCACCATCAGCATGATAGGCAGAAAATAAAAGCTGATTTAACGGCTCATTATATCTCCAGAATATTTTCTTTTTCTGATGATTTGGTATAATTTTTCTTCCGCCAATACTTACTCTCTTCATTCCTTTATAAACTCCATGCTGTTCTTTAAAATAATCTAAATAAGCAATTTTTCTGGACATATCATATTTACTTGTATAAAACTTCAGACTTTTTCCAGTTGAACCACCTGTTCCTGACTTTAATAAGTCATTGGGGTCCCCAGTTATTATTTCATCAATATTATTTCTAATATCCTCTTTTTCTAGTACAGGATAATGTTCTAAATTATCTATATCTATTTCATTGTTAAATTTCATCAACCTTTTACTATGAAAATTACTTTTATTCTTAATATATTTATAAAACTCTTTCATTCTTTGTTGTTGTAGTTCAAATGGATCTTGACAATTACGTAATCTTTTTAATTCGTCATAATAATAAGAAGTATATCGTTGCTTTATTAATTGCTTTCCTTTTATCGAAATCATTAAATTTTGAAAAGCAATTGGTGCGTGATTATATATGAACTGAAGCATTTTTATTTTCCTTTCAAGTTATAATATTCTAAATACCAATCTATAAATTTATTTACGCCATCTTGTATAGATGTTTGTGGTTTGAAATCAATATTTTTGAATAAATCATCTACGTTCGCATATGTTTCTGGTACATCACCAGGTTGTAAATCCATATAATTTTTCTTCGCTGTTTTACCAAGTTTATTCTCAATTGCTTCTACGAATTCCATTAGACGAACTGGACTGTTATTTCCAATGTTATAAATTTTGTATGGTGCGTATGAAGAACTTGGATCTGGATTAGCACCAGACCATTCAGGATTTGGTTGCGCTGGTTTTTGAATTAAACGACTAATTGCTTCTACGATATCATCAACATACGTGAAATCACGCATCATGTTCCCGTGATTATATACATCAATTGTTTCATCATTTACTACTGCTTTAGTGAATTTAAATAATGCCATGTCAGGTCTGCCCCACGGGCCATAAACTGTGAAGAAACGTAAACCTGTTGTTGGTAAATTATAAAGATGGCTATAAGTATGCGCCATAAGTTCGTTTGATTTTTTAGTGGCAGCATATAAGCTTAACGGATGATCAATATTATCTGAAGTTTTAAATGGCTTATTTGTATTTGCCCCATAGACTGAACTTGAAGAAGCATAAATTAAATGTTTTACTTCATGGTGACGGCAACCTTCTAAGATGTTCATAAATCCAACAATATTGGAATCAATGTATGCTCTTGGATTTTCCAAACTATATCTTACGCCCGCTTGGGCAGCCAAATTGACTACAACCTCTGGTTTTTCATCTTCAAAAATTTGATTCACTTTTTCATAATCTTCTAAGTCTGTTTTGTAAAAAGCAAAGTGATCTTTACCAATTGATTTCAATCTATCTTTTTTTAATTCTACAGAGTAGTAGTCATTAATGTTATCGATTCCTATTACCTCATAACCTTGGTTAATTAATTTCTTTGCTAATGTTGAACCAATAAATCCTGCAACACCTGTAATTAAAATTTTCATTTTAATCCTCCATAACTTTTCTATAATAACTTAATGAGTCATATCTTTTTTGCTCTATATTATTCAAATCAAATTTATTAACTAATTGTTTATTTAATTTTATATTCTTATCTTTTATAGATGGATCAATAATAATACTTTCAATTAAATTAGCAAGCTTTTCAAAATCATTTTTCTCAAATAAAAATTCTTTTGAAACTATTTCGCTATTACCACCTACATTAGAAGCTAGAGCACAAACATTCAAACATACACTTTCAACCAATGATCTACATAAGCCCTCAGTTTTACTTGGTTGAATATAACAATCTAAATTAACAAACCAGTTGTTTAAAAATCCTCTATCATATATTACTCCTAAATAATTTACATTTTCGTTTAGTTCTAACTGATTTATTAATTCTTGTAAATTTTGACTCATTCCTTGACCTACCAAATCAATTTTAATGTTATAACCTTTGTCTACCAAGATTTTCAAAGCTCTCATAGCTACTTCATGACCTTTATATTTAGTGAATGTCGATCCTATTAAACCTAATTTAAAATAATCATTACTAATTTTATGAGTATTATTTGTACTTACTTTTACTACATCTGTTAATCCATTAAAACTTTTTCCGTTTGTTGGATACTTTGATTGTAAATATTCTCTAGTTACATAAGTAGCGACGGTAGCATTTTTCAACACAAATTTCTGCAACATATCCATTGGAAATGCTAATATCTTGCCACTTAAAGAACCATGATATTTATAAGCATTTAGTGGATCGCCTACAACTTCCACCATGTATGGGACCTTTAACTTTTTACACAATAGTGCAGTTAAAAATCCTAATATACTTGGAACTCTAACTAATACTGCATCAGATATTTTGATAGCTTTAACAATTTCACTTAAAATAACTTTACGATTCTTGATTAAACCTGGTATGTTTTTAAAACCCTTTTTAAATTCTTTGATTGGATAAAAATTAACGTGGTTTCCACTCGATAAGGTCTTACCTTGCGTATCTATGATGCTTTTATATCTAGAGATTATATTTATTTCATCAAATACATTTAAATATCGCTTCCAAAGTGAATAAGAAAAACCAGTCGAATAATAATTTGTGGTATTAACTTCATGTTCCACAGGAAAATCATGTACAAATAATAATTTCATTAATCATTCTCCATTCTAGATAATTTATAATTTACAATAATGTATCTAATCAACGCTTGAACAAATGTAATAATAACAATTGCCCAAGCAGCCCCCAGTAAACCAAAGTTAATTATTGAAATAAACGAAACTATAATTGATACTATCAATGTTGTAATTGAAACAATTAATTGAAAGTTATAAATTTTTAAAGCCATCAAAGCTGTATCATACATCCACGTTAGAAAATTAAAAATTATTGATATCGAGATTATTACTAGAATAAAACTGTGACGTGCATACGCTTCTCCGTATACAAGGTTAATAAAAAATCCTCCAAAAAAATAAGTACTTAATATACTTATTCCACCTAAAACAAGCGCTGCTAACAGGGAATTTTGGTTTACAAACTTTTTCACTTTTCCAAAATTATTATTTGCTACATCTCTTTTAACAGATACAATAAAATTTTGTGATAATGCGTTCATAAATATACCTATTATAGTAAGTATATAACTTATAGATGCAAATATACCTACTGCTTCCAAAGATAAATATTTTTCAATTACATATCTAGGTATCAATATATTATATGAATTTAATAGTTGTACTATCCCTAAAGGCAATCCTGCTATGAATATACTAAATATAATTTTTTTATCAGATTTAATATAGTTACTCTCATTTATTCGTTTTTGAGCTTGATTTTCAATTAACAATAGCCATACAATTTGAGCTATTATCTGACAAACAATACTTATATAAAGATTCTTAGTTAAAACAATACTTATTCCAAATAAAGTGATAATTAATGAATTTTTACCTATCATCATTAAACTTATTACTTTAAAATCTTCAGATTTTTGTAAAATACCATACAATAAGTCTGATCGTAAATCTAGAACTTTACTGATAGATATTAATAATGTAATTAATAAGTAATCTCTTAAAAAGATTACCGTAATCAAAATGATTATAACCGTACATAAAACATCTAATATTAAACGTAATTTTTTTAAGTCTTTAAAATAAAGGTCATCTTCTACTACATACCTCAATCGCAATCTCATATTAGCAAAAAGCATTACCGGAGACGTCAATGCTATAGCGAAAGTATAGTATCCTACCATTTCTGGATTAGTAAACCTCACGATTAATATTAACAATAACCATTTAATAAATGCTCCAACCATATTTCCTACGAAAGTATATGCAATATTAATTATATTTTTCATTTTCTTGTACAACCTTATTATTTATATAGTAAACAATTAAAAATAGGGGAAGGTAAGTAGTCAGTTCATTCATAAAAATATTACCATTTTGAGCCATAACAAAGCCTAACCTTCCGCTTATCAATGAAAGAACAAAGAATAATTCAAACCTATTCTTCTCTATTATCAATTTAGTAAAATATGTAGCTATAAAAATAAATATTAATCCTAAAATTGGAGAAAGTAGCGTTCCTAAGTACAATTGTCCTTGATTTATCATTGGAATAATCTGAGAAACTAGGCTACTTTGAAAAATTCTCACATTATATAGACCTACACTATTAATAAAATCAAAATTTTTTATTAATAAATTAGGACCAATGGCAGAACGTAATATATCCAAAATCATATAAAATATTCCCCCATTTGGAGTCTGTATATCTAATCCTATTGCTACATCGTAAATGCCTGCTAAGTAGACTTGCAAAGTATTAGTAATATCAATTAATTTATTTGCACCATCTGTTGCTGTAGACGTGTTTCTAAAAGCTAACAAACTACCTAATAAGGTAGGTAATATCATTACCATTATAAAGACAAAAGATAGTGCTAATTTTCGATATAAATATAGTAAAACTAATATTGTAACACTAAAATTCAATAAAAATGATGCTCTATTAGCTCCGATGAATATCATACTATTTATTAAAGAAACTAATGCTACTAGTATAAATGACAATAAATAATGTCTATCTTTAAGTTTCACTACTATCCCTCTGATTATAATAAAGTATATTAATAACCTAGCAACGCTTAAGAACATAATTCCAATTAAAGATAACGTATTTAAAGACTCTAAAGATGAATAATTAGAGTTAATAGTTATAAAAGAGAAAAAGCGTAAGGAATTAGGAGACATTCCCACAATTAAACATGTTAATACTATAAACAGCCAATAGATAATATTTGATTTTTGAAATTGTATGTTTTTTTTTAAATGACTTTTAATTAACCACTTATGAAAAAAATAAATTCCGAAACTATATATAAAAATTTCATATATCATCAACATAATTGCATTATTAAATTTATCTGGGGCAGGTGGATAATCTGAAGCCCCTAAATACCAAGAAGCTTTATATATTAATAAAGATAATATATTATATCTTAAAAATGTAACTGTTAAATAAACCGCTAAGAAAAAACTTATTCCATGCTTATTCAACGTTTTTCTAATAAGCATCCAATATGTAAAAATAAAGGCTAGAGGTAATAAATACATATTTTCATAGCCCTTTAACATGCTATCCCTATTAATAAATAGATAAATTGAAATACTCAAAGATGAAATAGTAAATATAGTTATTAAAATTAAATTTAATTTTTCTGATTTGTACAACTTATATCACCTACTGTATTAATTATTTCCAGTAGGGAAATGTCCATTAGCATAATCAATGATTAACTGCTTATCAAAATGAGTATTTAGTTTCTTTATAATTTCTTGTACTTCTTTCTCACTCATTTTTTTAACTTTCCCTCTATATATTTTTTCATAAACTTGTTCAGGATGTATCTCGTCTTCGTTTAACAATTCTTCATACAATTTTTCACCTGGTCTTACACCACTAAATTCAATTTTTATTTCATCTTCAGATTTACCACTTAATCGGATTAAATTTCGCGCTAAATCAACTATCTTTACTGGTTCTCCCATATCTAATACA